>Ga0111229_152_pt1 | contig 18172 bp, 21 predicted proteins | sample DeeMarSWOR152_54_FD_80383 | JGI IMG/M metagenome (GOLD analysis project Ga0111229, IMG submission 80383) | Crenarchaeota group-15 archaeon DG-45 | reverse complement strand
GGCCTCCGCCCAGCGCCGTCACGGCGTAGATGTGGTGGCCGCAGCCGTGGCCGGCTCCCCCCTCCACCAGGGTTTCCTTGCGGGGCACCGTCTTCTGCGATATGCCGGGGAGGGCGTCGAGCTCGCCCATGATGCCGATGACGGGCTTGCCGCTCCCCCAGGTGGCGACGGAGGCCGATGGCATCCCCGCCACGCCCCGCTCGACCTTGAATCCGTCCTGCTCCAGGAGGTCGGCGAAGAGCTTCCCCGTCTTGAACTCCTGGAGGCCGACCTCGGCCCAGTTCCAGAACTTGTCGGTGGTGTCGACGAGCAGCTTCTCGTTCTTCGTGATCCAGTCCACGGCGATCTTCTTCGCGCTTTCAGACACGATCTTCACCCAACTAACCCTAAGCATGCCCGTAATATTATTTGTGCTCGATGGCGAACGATGGGCGATCTTCAAGCCCCGCCAGCAGCAGCGTTGCGGATGATCTCAGTGGCCCTCTCGACGTTGAATATGTTGCATGTGCACTGTTTCCCGAGCTCGACGGCCGCCTCCTCCGGCGCCAGCGCTCCCCGCCTCACGCGGTCGATCATCGCCTCCGCGAGGCGGGATGAGATCATGGCGTGGCCGCACATGGTGCAGAGCTCCAGGACGGCTCCCCTCGGCATGAGCTGGGCCCTCCCCCAGGTCCCGAGGCTCATGTTCACCGTGTGCGGCTCGGTCCCGGCCCTCCTGCAGATGTCGAAGACGTCGTCGAAGACGCCGCTCACGACGATGCTGATGCCCAGGTCGGCCTCCCTCAGCTCCCTGAGGACGCCCTCCACCGCCTCCCCGCGGGTGTAGACCGCGTGGGTGAGCCCCTCGTCGGGGAGCTCCTCGCTGTGGACGATCTCCCCCAGCGATGCGGCCCGATGGATGCCGCTGTCCATCCGGGGCTCCCACCACCTCATGTACCTGAGCCTCCTGCCGGAGGCCCTGGCCAGCAGGGCGACCGGCCCATGCCTCTCGAGGATTCGGAGGAGCTTCTCCACGCGCGCCTCGAGCGGCCCCCCGTAGGCGTGCTGCGCCTCTGCCTCCCTGTCGATCATCGCTAGGACGACGAAGTCCTTCTGAAGGGACTCCCTCGACCCCCGCCGGTGGTGCGTGTGGGTCATGCCAGCGGCCTCCCGAGGCCCACGTTCGTCTTGCCGTTGATCCTGGGCGTGAACCCGGCCGCCTCCATCCGCTCCCTGAAGGGGACGTCGAAGCCCTTGCACCTGTTGATGATGCATAGGCTGAAGACGGTCTCGATCTCCTCCGAGACCTCCTTGAGGATCTTCAGGATCTCTATGCCTCGATCCTCCGTCGTCTTGCATTCGATTATGGCCGAGAGGGCCCGCTCCTTCAGCACGCTCCGATCCCTGAACCTCCCGGTCTCCTCGTCGATGAGGGCCGTGACCGGGTTCAGGGGCTCGAACTCGACCCTGCCGGCGAGGGCCGCGGCGACCCTCTCCACGTCCGCGAAGCCGGTCGATATCCCCGGCCGGCCCATCTCGATCGCGAGGCCCACCTCCCCCTCCCGGAAGCGCCCCGTCACGTCGTTGGTCTTCATCTCCGCGGTGCCCCGCCCGCTTATCCCCGTGACGGGGTGGGCGACGAGGGGATCGCTGAACTGGGACCTGAGGGCCCTCGGCCACCCGAGCTCGGGCTGATGGAGGGCATCCTGCGGGCAGACGCCGCTCTTCAGGCACGCGGCGCACTCGACGCAGAGGTCTTGGTCGATGCGTACCTCGTCGTCCTCCGCCTTTATGGCGCCCACGGGACAGTATATCACGCATGACCGGCAGCCGATGCACCTCTCCCTGTCTATCCTCATCTCCTCAGAGCCACCCTTTGCACATCCATTTTCGACATGGGATATAAAGCGAATGCCCCGCCGGGAGAGGGAGGGGTGCCAGTGAGCGCCCGCGGCTCCCGGTAGCCCTCGTCGATACCGCGCGGATATAATGTTTTTAAGCTCCTTCGACTACCACGCGGGGATTATCTCAGCAAGCGATTCCATTGCGGGAGGGTGGTCGAATGGAGCCCGAGCTCAGGCCGACGCGGAGCGAATCAACGCGGCTCTCATCCATGGATATCGCGAACTCCGGAGGAGGCCGCGAGCCCTCGGACGAGGGGCGACTGCTCCCCTTCCTGTTCGCGACGGTCTTCCTGCTCTCCAGCGTGTTCGGGGCCTTCATGGTGGTGGTGCCCGTCTTCGCCGAGGGCCTCGGCGCATCCTACCTCGATCTCGGCATCATGGGCTCAGGGGGCTCCATGACCTACGCGGTGATGACGGTGCTATCGGGGTACTTCGTGGACCGCTTCAACAGGGCCCGCCTCTACGCCGTCGGCCTCCTGTGCATCATGGTCTCCCTGGGCCTCTTCTCGCTGGCGGGGGACGTATCGGGCCTGGTCATCCTCAGGACCCTGCTGGGAGCAACCTCGGCCCTCTTCTGGGTCGTGGCCCTCTCCCTGGTGATGGAGGTCTCATCGCAGAGGCACCGGGTCAGGGCCCTGGGCAGGTACAACCTGTCGTGGGTCGCCGGCTTCATCGCGGGGCCGACGGTCGGCGGCGTCCTCTACGAGCTCCTGGGCTTCCAGCATCTATCCCTCGTCCTCGGCGGGGTCTCCGGGGCCTGCGCCGTCGTGGCGGCGCTGCTCATATCGCCGCGTTACCGCCCGTCGAGGCCTCACAGCGTGGGGAGGAAGGTGTTCGACGCCTCCATCTTCAGGGCCTCCGCCTCGGCGTACCTCTTCATACTCTCCTACAGCGTGATCATGGGCGTCCAGATGGCCCTCCTCCCCGGGTACATGAGCGACTTCGGCGTGTCGTCGTCCCAGATCGGGCTGCTGATGACGGCCAGCAACGGGGCGAGGGCGTTCGCGTTCCTGAACGCCGGGAGGCTCATGGCGTGGGGCCGGACGAGGTCCCTGAACCTCGCCGTCGTTCTCGCCTCCTCGTCCCTCCTCGGCATCGCCCTATCCCGGGGGACCGTCGCCTTCCTTCCCCCCCTCCTCCTCATCGGCCTGTCCGGGGGCATCATGGTCCCCATCGTCCAGGACGCCATCGCCGGGTCCGCCTCGGACGAGGAGCTCGGGGGAGCCGTCGGGCTCTACGAGGCGATGTTCGGCGTCGGCTCCACCATAGGCCCCGTATTCGCCGGGGGCATGGCCGACCTCATCACGCCGGAGGCCCCCTACCTCATCCTGAGCGCCTCGGCCCTGGCCATGTTCCTCCTGACGGCCAGGGTGAAAGCCGGCGGACAGGCAACCCAGGAACCATGACCCCTCGCGCGCAAGGTATTGCATCAATTTTTTTGTTAGAACAAGAGAATTGGAGACAGAAGAAATAGAGGAATGAAGATATATACATCGAATTCCATGAAAAAGACTAAAGAAAAAGGAGTTTGAAATGGATTCAATGAAGCGATATCCGCTTGCTGTCTTCGTGATAATTGCCTACGTAATTTCTTGGGCCATGTGGAGCCCATTAGTTGTGGTTGGCCTAGAAAATCCAGCAGCCAGTCTTCTCATTGTAATGGGAGGCTTTGGGCCGCTCCTCTCAGCTGTTATAGTGACATGGATCACTGAAGGAGGCGTCGGCCTTCGTGAATTGGGAAATCGGCTCAAATGGCGTGTTGGCGTTGGATGGTATTTGGTTGCACTCCTCTTACCGCTCGTGCATATATTTCTAGCCTATGGTCTATATCTATTAATGCGCGGAACACCCATCGATTTTTCAATGGGCCCCCCGTGGCACCTTTACCCCCTCGGCATTCTGTTTGTTTTCTTCTTGGGCGGGGGCAACGAAGAACTAGGTTGGCGAGGGTTTGCGTTGCCTAGACTTTTGAACAATCATAGCCCCCTGGTCGCCAGTCTCATTCTGGGCTTCGTATGGGCTTTTTGGCATTTCCCATTGTTCTTCGTGGAAGCGTCTCCTCAGGCCGCACTGCCTTTCGAGTTGTACCTGCCTCACGTTCTTGGAACGACGATAATCTTCACGTGGTTGTACCTTGAAACAAGCGGGAGCGTTCTCATTGCGATGCTGTACCATGCGGGACTAAACACAGTCGCAGGTTACTTCCCGCTTGAAGCCGGCGTCATACATCCATTGGCTTATATCGTCGTAGTAGAATGGGTCATTGCCATCATCCTAATTGTAGTGCATGGGTATGCACGCTTCGTTAGTAAGCGCAATGTGGTCTCGCGCGCGTGATGCTATTCTTTTAGGCGAGCAAAGGTTTAACACTCACGCGCGCGAACCCTATGGGAATGGGACATAAAGCTGTGATTGGGAGAGCGCTACAGGCGGCGTGGATCATCATCCGTTTGGGCATGATAGCCTGGGTCATCCTTCAATTCCTCCCCTACGCCGCGGGCGCGATCCGGGGATTCTAACAAGAGACATTGGCCTGCAAGCTTGCGCGATTTAAGGATCGAGCCCGGGGGTTAATCTCACCTGATGCAGATATGGTTTTGTCGTCTGGGTATGGGGCTTATAGTTACCCGTCTAAGATGGCCACGTTGAAGATCGGCGCCGGCGAGTAGTTTTTTATACTTTCGAGCGTTGTTGTTTCGGGGCTGTGCGTGGATGCGCGGCCTCAAAGGTGTTGAGGTGAAGAGTTTTGGTGTCACTGGCCGAGATCAGCTGGACAGACGCGGACGTCCTGTTCGGGGAGACCGACGTGGTGCTGCTGCCGGTGGGCAGCACGGAGCAGCACGGGCCCCACAACCCCCTGGGGACGGACCACCTCGTCGCCGCGGCCGTCGGCCGCAGGGTGGGTGAGAGGACGGGGGTCCCGGTCCTCCCCGTCATCCCCGTGGGGGTATCCGACCACCACAGGCAGTTCCCGGGCTCCCTCTGGGTGCCGCCGTCCGCGTTCAGGGAGTACGTCAAATCCGTGGCCCTGGCCGCGGCCAGCCACGGTGCCAGGAAGGTGGTGATGGTTAACGGCCACGGCGGGAACACGGCCGCCCTGTTGGAGGTGGCCGGCGAGCTGAGGAGGGAGCACGGCATCTTCGCCGCTGTCGTCTCCGCCTTCCCAGGGCCCCTGGACGGCCACGCGGGGATGGACGAGACCAGCGTCAACCTCTACCTCCACGGCGGCCTGGTGAAGATGGAGCGGGCCGTCGACACGAGGCAGAAGGAGATGCTGGGGCCCCTGAGGATGGAGGGCTTCGACCGCATGGGGCCGGCCCAGTTCGCCTGGGACACGCCTGACCTGACGGATACGGGGGTCATCGGCGCCGCGGGCAAGACCATCACGGCGACGAGGGCCTCGAAGGAGCGCGGCCGGAGCCTGATGGAGCCCCACGTGGAGAAGGTCTCCGAGTTCGTCGAGGCGCTGAAGGGGGCCGACATCGCCGATCTCCTCTGTAAGCCCCATAAATAGCCATGGGCGTGGACGGGGGCGCGAACCCGGTCTGGTGGATTGCGAGCGCGTGGAGACGTCGGCAGGAGATGGGCGGAGGGCTCGTGAATCCTACGACGGCCTAGGGGGTAGGCTCTACGACGACAGGTACCGGCTCGAGCAGGCGGCCAAGTACGACGAGATACTGAGGCACGTCGAGCCCTCCGTGGAAGACATCGTGCTGGACGACGGCTGCGGAACGGGCCTCCTCATGGAGAGGCTGCGGAGCCACGCGGTGGGCCTCGATCTGTCTCACGGCCTCCTATCCACGGCCCGCGCGAGGCTCGTGAAGGGGCGGCCGGCCTTCCTCATCCAGGCGGACGCGAGCATGCTCCCCTTCAGGGAGCGCGTTTTCGACAAGGCGTTCGCGGTGACGCTCATACAGAACACGCCGCATCCGGAGCATGTCCTGAGGGAGCTCAAACGCGTATCTCGGCCCGGCTCCGTCGTCGCGGTCACGGCCCTGAAGAAGTCGTTCACCCCCGGCGATCTCAAGCGGCTCCTGAGCGTCTCGGGGCTCGTGGAGAGCCATCTCGTCCTGGACGAGGAGCTCAAAGACTGGATCGCCTTCGCACATCCCAAGCAGCAATGCCAGAAAGGGGAATAGCGTGTAGACGCCTATCAGCCGAGGTCACGGCGAGCGGGTTATCTTGAACCTGCACACGTCATCGCCCCGCTTCACGGACTTCTCCAGCTCCACCTGCGCAGGCGTCTCGAGCGCCGACTCGAACAGCTCCAGGAGCCAGCCCCGGGAGCAATGGCACCACGAGGGCGAGAGCTCGTCGGGATAATCGCCGACGAGGGGGCAGTAGCACCTCCCGTACACCGCGTACACCTCCTCCCCCTCCCTCCTCATGTGCGCGTCCGCGCCGGCGCTCTCCCAGGCGTCGTTTATCTTCGCCACGAGATCGTCGAGGTCGTTCGACGTCTCCCAGACGGCCTTGATATCCGCGATGAAGCCGCGGGGAATGCAGCCGCGTCCGCATTCCTCCAAAATTTTGGCGCGGGCCTCCTCTTCGACCCTGAGGTCCATGCCTCCCATCAGTCTCTTGATCCATCCGTGCATGTGCTCCATGGCTGATCGACGATTAAGGGTGTTCGATGCCATGATATTTAAGAGCGCGATCATTCGAGGTCTCCGAAAAATACCTTTTCGCTCACACGACTTCGGGATTGAAAATAGGTATAATTGTTCGCACTTCATGTCGCTCTCCCGCCTGTCATCTTTTTACTGTTCCTTTATATGCGCCCATAGCGTCAAGAAAATATTTATATCGATATGGGGGCATTATACCCGGGATTCTGAATCGGTGATGAGCTTGGAGCCGAGCAAGAAGCCGCTGAACGTGCTCGTCAAGAGCGTGGGAACCAACGTCGTCATACACCTCAAGAGCAACGACGAGTACTGGGGCAGGATGACGAGGGTGGACGGCTACATGAACGTCATGCTGAGGGGGGCGAAGGAGTACTTCAGGGGCGACCTGATGGCGAACTACGGCGACGTCTTCATCCGGGGCAACAACGTCCTCTACATCTGCATCGAGCCCGCGCAGCAGCCCCCGCCCTGATGGCAGGGACAGGCAAGAGACCGATCGATATCGAAAACCTTCTAGCCGCGCCGCCCGAGCCGTGGTTCGGGCACGGATAGGGATTTGTCAGTTTGAAGTTGCAGGCTTCAGGTGGGCCGCGACCTCGTCCTCAACAACGTTATCTACAACCTAGGGCGAGTTAGCAATCGATCTAGCTTTGAAGAGACAGGTCGTTCTCACCGTGGCCGAGTCGAAGAGGCTCATAGCCAAGGGGGTGGCCGCCCTGCCGGAGGTCAGGAGGGCCATGGCGGAGGGGATGGTGGTCGTCGCCACGGGCACTACGAACGCCTACGTCCTCGAGGAGCTCTGGGGGAGGAGGATCGACAAGAGGCGCTACCGGAGCGGGATAACCGCCCCGGGGGAGCCGGAGAGACACGAGGCGCCCCAAGCTGAGCCCATACCCGACGTCGTCTTCAGGAGGGGGGCGGTCGCCGAGGGGCTGAACAGGTACGACGCCGTCGACCACATGGGCCGGGGCGACGTCTACATCAAGGGGGCGAACGCCCTCGACTACCTGGGCCGGGCGGCGGGGGTCCTCATCGGCAGCCCCGAGGGGGGCACCGTGGGGGCGGTCCTCGGCAAGGTGATCGGGAAGAAGATCCACCTCGTCATCCCCGTCGGCCTGGAGAAGCTCGTCTACGAGGACATCAACGAGCTCCACAGGCTCGCCTCCCAGGGGGATTACGAGGGGCCGAGCATGTGGCCCATCGCCGGAACCATCGTCACCGAGATAGAGGCCCTGGAGGTCCTCACGGGCGTCGAGGCGACGCTGTACGCCGCCGGGGGCATCGCCGGGGCCGAGGGCGCCGTCAGGCTCCTGCTCACGGGGGGCCGGGAGCAGGTGGAGGCCGCCCTCGGGCTGGTCGAGTCCATCAAGGGCGAGCCCCGATACCTCCTGTAGAGCCCACGGCCCTCGCGCGTTACCCTTTTATCTCCACCCCTCTCTACAGAGGACTGATCGTTTTGAAGAGGAAGGTGCTGATAAGCGTCGGGAAGCGGAATTTTCCCGAGGACGTCGCCGAGGCCCTGGCCCCCCTGGCCGAGGTCGTCTTCGCCCCGTCGAGGGATTACGGGGACCTGCTGGGCGGCGCCCACGTGGTCGTTGTCGGAACGGAGCCGGTCGACGACGCCTACCTTGACATGGCTCCGGAGCTGAGGCTCGTCTCCCGCTTCGGGATCGGCTACGACTCGGTGGACTTCGAGGCCTGCAGGGCGAGGAGGATCTACGTCACCCACACCTCCGGGGTCCTCTCCGAGGCCGTCGCCGAGCACGCGTGGGCCCTGATCCTCGGCCTCGTGAAGAGGGTGCCCCAGGGGGACCGCTACGCCAGGGAGGAGTGGGCCCTCCGCCGAAGGGCCCTCCCCCTCGGGTCGGACCTGCTGGGCAAGACCCTGGGCATCATCGGTCTCGGGGCGATAGGCGCCGAGGTCGCCAAGAGGGCCGCGGGCTTCGGGATGAGGCTCGTCTACCACGACGTCGTCCGGAGGCCGGAGCTGGAGAGCGGGTACGGGGTCGAGTTCGCCGAGCTCGACGAGCTGCTGAGCGTCTCCGACATCGTGACCGTGCACACGCCGCTCATGCCCTCGACGCGGGGGCTGATCGGCGGAAGGGAGCTCGGGATGATGAGGCCGACGGCGGTCCTCGTCAACACCTCCCGGGGCCCCGTCGTCGACCAGGCGGCCCTCGTCGAGGCCCTGGAGAGGGATGAGATCGCGGGGGCGGCCCTCGACGTCTTCGAGGTGGAGCCCGTCCCGCTGGACAGCCCTCTGCTGAAGATGGAGAACGTGGTCGTCACCCCCCACACGGCCTCCGCCACCTGGGAGACCCGGAGGAAGATGGCCGAGAGCTGCGCGGAGAGCGTGAGGGAGTTCCTGGAGGGGAAGAGGCCTCGGAAGCTGATACCGGAGATGAGGGACACCTTCTTCTAGCTCTTTCCGTTCCCGCGCCGTTTGAGGGCGCTATCCCGGGCTATGAGAACTCTGAGAAGGTACAGGGCCGCTCCCGTCAAGGCGGAGAACACGCAGAAGGCGTACACCTCGATGCCGGGGAAGACGCTGCCGCTGAGGAGGGGGTTGGCCGTTGAGGGGTAGAAGGGCCTGATATCCGCGTGGAGCCGCGCGTCCAGAAGAATGTGCAGGTAGACGCCCGACAGAGCGGCGGCATAGACGCCCTTACGACGCTGCGTCTGCCCCAGATGGAAGAAGCCCAGCAGAGGCCCCAGAGACCTCCCGGCCCTCATCATGAAAGAGGCGAGGAGGAGGGCGACGAGGGTTCCACCCAGGAAGGTGTGGAGGAACCCGTGCAATGGAAGGTCGAGCCCAAGAGCCAAAACCACGAGAGGCTCGATATCGACGATGACGTTGGCGACGAGGAAGGTCGGAAAATCCAGGTAACGGAAGAAAACGAGGCCAAACAGCAGGGCGGGACCGAGGTGAAACGGCGTGAAGGGCATATCCGGGCAATCGTCTCACATGCCCATACTTAACCCTCGCGAATGAGGCCGTTCTGCGCGTAACCAGGTGTGGAAGCACCCGGGTGCCTTATCAATAGCTACCATTGACAAGGAACTCTCAACGCCCCTTACCCCTCCTTGAGATTAGGCCTCGAGATCCAGCTCCTTCTCAAGCTGGGCCAGGAAGTCGAGCATGAACCCGTGCCTCGAATCGGCGAGGCGCCTCGCCTCCTCCGTGAACAGCTCCCTCTTCAGCCTCAGGAGCTTCTCGTGGAAGTGGGCGACGAACTCCTCGAGAGGCCTCTCATGCTCGACGCTGTACATGGCGGCCCGGTACGCGCCCAGGGCGCCCATCGCGTCGAGCTTGTCCGCGTCGGAGAGGATCATGGCCTCGGGCGAGCCCGGCGGCCTCCCCCCGGTGAAGCTGTGGGTCGAGATGACGTTGACCACGGCCCCTATCTCGTCCTCCCCGTATCCCGCGGCCTCGAGGATGCCGCGCGCCAACCTGGCGCCCTCGAGGGCGTGGGCCTCCGCGCCCCGTCCGATATCGTGGAGCAGCGCGGCGGGCAGCAGGATCGACATATCCGCGCCGATCCTTTCGCCCAGATATCGGCACGTCCTGAGCACCCGCATGGTGTGCTCGAGCCCGTGGGTGCCGAGCCCCGGCAGGAGCCTCACGGCCTCAGCCCTCAGGGCCTCCATCCTCTCCTCGTCCACCCTCGCCCTCCTCCCGCCGGCCCGGGTCGATGATCTCCGACCCCCTCCCCACGTTGATGTGTATGACGCCCTGGAAGGATGTGATGAAGCAGCTCCTCAGCTCCGCCACGGCGCCGACCTCAACGCCCTCAAGCTGCCCGATCATATCGTTCCAGACGGTGAGGACCGCCCTCCCCGTCTGGTCCTCCACCTCCCCCTCGACCAGCACGTGCTCCAGGCCCGTGTAGGTCGTGATCTCCCTGGGCTCCTTGAGCCTGAGGACCCTCACCCGCAGATCCACGTTCTCCATGCCCGGCCTCAGATCGCCTATCTTCACCGAGTCCACCTCCCGGCGCCCACCTGCAGAATACGACGACGAACATAAAAAGGGTGTTAAAGCATCCCTTAAGTACTCAAACCCGATAAGGACTAACCAGCTGGGATGTCGCCCCCGTATCGGCTCTCCTGCAGGTGAGCCGATGCCCCCGCTGCGGCGGGATCCTGGAGTTCGCCTTCGACCCGGAGCACCTCAAGGAGGCGCGCTTCAAGGGCGACTTCACCTTCTGGAGGTACAGGCCCGTCCTCCCCCATGTCCCGAAGCCCATAAGCCTCGGTGAGGGGGGGACGCCGCTGCACGAGGCGAGGAGGCTCGGCGGGGCCCTCGGCTTGGAGCGGCTGCTCCTCAAGGACGAGACGAGGAACCCCACCAGCTCCTTCAAGGATCGGTCCGCCGCCCTCGTCATCTCCGACGCCGCCGGCTCCGGGTTCGACGCCGTCGTCTGCGCCACCAACGGCAACCTCGGCGCGTCCCTGGCCGCCTACGCCGCGAGGGTGGACGTGGCCTGCCACCTCATAGTGCCCACGGCCCTGGACATCGGCAAGCTCGCCCAGATGATCGCCTACGACGCCGACGTGGAGGAGGCGGGGGGCTCCATCGAGGACGCCATCGACCGGGCCTCCCGCTTGGCCGAGGAGACGGGGTGGTACCAGGCCACGACGGAGCTGAACCCCCTCGCCGTCGAGGCTCTGAAGACCATCGCCTACGAACTCGCCGAGCAGGCCCCCGTCCCGGACTGGATGGTCGTGGCCATGGGGAGCGGCGCCACCATACACGCCGTCTGGAAGGGGTTCAGGGAGCTCGAGGAGATGGGCGCCATCGAGCAGGGGCCGCGACTTGTCGGCGTGCAGGCCGCCGGATGCTCGCCCATCGCCGAGGCTTTCATCCTCGGGGGAGACCGGCCCACGGAGATAGAGAAGGCCGAGACGGAGGCGACGGCCATAAGGGTCAGGGCCCCCCTCTACGGCAGCGCCGCCCTCGAGGCCCTGAGGGATTCGGGCGGCCTCGCGATCTCCGTGACCGATGAGGAGCTGCTGGACGCGGAGAGGGAGATCGCGAGGTCGGAGGGCATATTCGCGGAGCCGGCCAGCGCCGCGACCGTGGCGTGCCTGCGGCATCTCCTGGAGTCGGGGGAGATGGGGCGCGGCGACTCGGTCGTCAGCCTCATCACGAGCAGCGGGCTGAAGACAGACGACATCCTCAGGAACCTGAGCGGGCGGAGGAGATCCCCGGGGATCGGCTCCAGGCTGGCGACGAAGGAGCGGATACTGAGGACGATAGACCGGAGGAGGACATACGGCTACGACCTCTGGAAGAGCATGGGGAAGAAGATGACCCTCGGAGCCGTATACCAGCACCTCTCCGACCTGGAGAATCGAGGCCTCATCGCCTCCTACACGGAGGGGAAGCGGCGGTACCTGAGGATCACGGAGAGGGGGAGGCGCGTCCTCGAGGCCCTCAAGGAGCTGCGGAGCCTGCTCTAGCTGTTGAGATTCAATAAAATTATATATTAGTTATAACTATAACAAATCCCGAGGGGCATGGATGTCCTCGGATAACTCGAGCCTTCGAATCTACTTTATCATCGCATTGGCTGCGGGCGCCATCGAGCTTGCCGGAACGATCATGCAGCTCAACTCGATGCTCCAGTCGGTCGGGATCGCGAGCGTGTTCACCGCTCTTTCTCTCTCCGATGCTGACAAGGTTAATTTCGCGTTGTTCCTCACCTTCGCCGCTTCCTGCTCCGCTATCGTGCTTTGGGCGGGAGCCACGATAATGAGGGGCTACACGAGGAGAGGCGGAATGATAGCTGCCTTATCTGTCGTATCGGGCCTGGCGTCTTTACTCCTCCCATCCGTTCTGGGGTATTCCCCTTCTCCCATGGGCCTGGCGGCCATTGCGCTGGCGACCGCGCTTGTGGGCGTGGTGTCGCTCCAGGGTTTCAGGCTGCCCGGTGCCGCGGTCGAGAAGAAGACGATTATGACTCCCGTCGAGATCGCGATTGTAGCGGTCTTCTCGGCGCTCACGGCGGTCCTCACCGGCTCGACGGGCCTGATGTTTCCATCCCCGACCGGAGGCTACACGCACATCGGGGATACCATTATTATTGTATCCGCTCTCCTGTTCGGGGTCAAGGTGGGCGGGCTTGTCGGCATCATCGGACCGGTGGCGGCCGACCTGTTCGTGGGGTACCCACGTTGGTTCGTTACGGTGCTCGCGCACGGCTCTCAGGGATTCATCGCCGGCATGGGGCGGGGCAGGGGCATCGTCGTGCAGGCCGTGCTGCTCGTATTCTCCGGGGTCGTCATGGCGACAACCTACTTCTTCGTAAATATCTTCATCAAGGGTTATCCCGTCGCGATCATCTCCTATGTACGCGACCTCTTCGGACAGGCATTGGTCTCCATCATCCTGGGCCTGATTCTGACAAAGGGCGCGGAGAGGGCGCTTCCCAGCCTCATAAGACGCTAAAGTTCACAATTCCGGCGACGCAGGGGTTCTTCAACGTCGGGGACGCCGTGGTAATGGTGGCCGCCCTGACCTTCGGCCCCGTCGTGGGCGGCATCGCCGGGGGATTGGGCTCGGCCCTCGCCGACTTCCTCGGCGGCTGGTACGTCTGGGTCCCGTTCACGCTGGTCGTCAAGGGCATCGAGGGCCTCCTCGCCGGGTTAATCATGAGAAAAGGCGGTGAAGGCCGGGGGAGCCTTTGGGTGGTCCTCGCGTGGATCGTCGGAGGGCTGGAGATGGTCGGCGGCTACTTCCTCGTCCAAGTGTACATGTACGGGTTCAGCGCGGCGCTGGTTGAGGCTCCCTTCAACTTCGTGCAGATGGCGGTGGGCGGCGTCGTGGGCATCCCCGTGTCCATAGCCCTGAGGCAGAGGCTGAGAATCTAATATAACCTTGTTCTAGTAATATCTGATGTCGTCGGCGGAGAGGGCCGCGGGCGTGCTCACCGCGCTCGAGCCCGAGGAGCTCCGTGTCCTCCAGGCCGTGGAGCTCGGCATGGCGGGCTTCGAGTACGTCCCCGTGGAGGAGGTCGTCAAGTACGCCGGCCTGAGCACCAGCGAGGTCGAGTTCAGGATCGGCGAGCTGAACAAGAAGGACCTCCTGTACGGCCAGCCCGGCCCCTACGCCGGCTACATACTCAACTACGCCGGATACGACATCCTCGCCCTCAACGCCCTCGCGAAGGCCGACGTCCTCGAGGCCCTGGGGGGGCGCCTCGGCGTCGGGAAGGAGGCGGACGTGTTCGAGGCCCTGGCCCCCGGCGGGGCGAGGGTGGCGGTCAAATTTCACAGGCTCGGCCGGACGAGCTTCAGGGACACGAGGAGGAAGCGGGGATACACCGCGGACCGGCGCTACGTCTCATGGCTCTACCGCTCCAGGCTCGCGGCCGAGAGAGAGTTCGAGGCGCTGAGGCTGGTCCACGCCGCCGGCGTCTCCGCCCCGGAGCCCATCAGCCAGAACAGGCACGTGCTGGTCATGAGCTTCATCGACGGGTACAACCTCGCCGACGTCGACAGCCTCGACGACCCCGACGGGTTCCTCGACGACATCCTCCGGAACGTCCGCCTCGCGTTCGCGGCCGGCGTCGTGCACACGGACCTCAGCGAGTTCAACATCGTGGTCCGGCCCGACGGCCAGGTCCTCCTCATCGACTGGCCCCAGTACGTGGCCAGGGAGCACCCCAACGCGGACGCGCTCCTGAGGAGGGACGTCGGCAACGTGCTCAGGTACTTCGAGAGGAAGTTCGGCGCCGGCCGCGACATCGAAGAGGCCATGGGCATCGTCGAGGGGGCCGCCTAGGGCCTCCAGCCCTCCAGCAGGAGGACGAAGATGGCGGCCGCCGTCAGGTCGGCCGTCGTCCCCGGGTTGAGCAGGCCCCCGGCCTCGTGCAGCTCCCGATCCAAGGCCCAGAGCAGCTCGGCTCCCCTTTTCGAGGTTGGACCGCCCTCCGATAGGATGCGGCCGGCTCTCTCGCTCACCTCCCGCGCCTTCTCGAGGCCGCTCTTCCGGGCGATCAGGGAGTCCGGCTGCCCCGACAGAAGGCGCAGGAAGGTGTCCACCACCGCCGCGTTGACGTCCATGGACCCCACCGCCTCACGCAGGCGGGGATGGCCCACGGCGAAGGTGGTCTCGAAGCCCGACACCCACTCCCGGCATATGGCGTCCCGATGGGCGCATCTCCGGAAGACATCTAGGATGGTCAGCCCCTCCGCACGGATCTGCTTCAGGGCCGAATCATCCATGACGTCGAGTTCCTCAACCCGCCCCAAGACCCTGCCGGGCACGGCCAAGCGGATGGCCTCGAAGACGGCGACGGCGTCGGCGGGAGCCGTGGACCTCGTCGCCTCTCTCAGCGCCTCCCTGAGCTCGCCCGCGCGGACGCGGCCGCCCTGAAGGCTGCGGCCGGCGGCGGCCGCCAGGGGCGCGAACAGGAGGATGATGCCGAGGTTCACGTTTCCGCCATCCTGCCAATCGAGGGTATCCTCCACGGCCTTGAGGATGCGGCCGCCCATCCCTATGCCCGCCCACCCCTTCGGCGCATCTCGGGCATCGTAGCCCCCCAGGGCGAGATCCCGCATCGCGGGCCCCATGGCCACGCCCCCGGCGAGGAAATGCTCGTACCGCGTCTCCGGTACGTCCCGGAGCCTGTGGACGTTCCCGGGCTTCGGGTAGGCGGAGACCTCCAGAAGCGCCGCCAGCGTCGCGCATCGCGCGACGAGATCCCCCGCCTCGGCCCGCCCCACGTCGATCTCCGGCTGTTGATCGCCCTCATCCACTTATAAGGTTCCCATCCTCTCTGCAGATCCATATGGGCGCGCCCATGCGATGCTCGGGCCTCGTCGAGGGGGACTACGTCGAGACGGCTGAGGGCCTTCTCTTCGCCGTCAAGGGCCTCTTCCACCCGGAGGGGCGCGTGATCGCGTATCTCAGATACGTGCCCGACCCCGAGGGCGACAGGGACCGCGGAGGGCGCCGGTACAGGAGGGTCTACGGGGTCGAGGAGACGACGGGGCTCCTCGAGGCGGAGCATCCGGAGTACCTGAGCCGGGTCGAGGCCGCTGGGCTGACCTTTCAGGCGGTCCCCCGGGGCAGCATCGCCAGGGTGTACAGGCCGAGGGATAAGCTCCGAACGCTGATGGCGCGCCAGCGGAACGAGCTCGAGGAGACGCTGGCGGCGTTCGCATCCGCCCTCGCATCCGAGAGCGGCGTCCCGTTGACGAGGTTCGGCGTCTCAGGCTCCGTCCTGATCGATCTCGCATCCCCGGGCTCGGACATCGATCTGATCGTTTACGGGGTAGAGGCGGGGCGGGAGGCGTATGACGCTCTCAGGAGGCTCAGAGAGGCGTCCGGATGGATCATTCCTTACGACGCGAGGGCCGTCGGTGAGATCGTGAGGGCGAGATGGGGGGACACGGGGCTGGGCCTCGAGGCGCTGACAGAGATCGAGGTCGGGAAGGTCCTCCATGGGCGGGCGCGCGGCGTGGACTATTTCGTCAGGCTCGTGAAGGACCCCGAGGAGATCGAGCGGGAGCTGTCCTCGAGGCCGCTCTCGGAGGTGAGGCTCAGGGCGGTCGTCACCGGCGCTCGTGATTCCATATTCACCCCCTGCGCGTACCAAGTGAGGGACTGCGTCTTCATCGATCCTCCCCGCTCTGAAATGGTCTCGGAGCTGGCGAGCTTCAGGGGCAAGTTCACGGAGCAGGCGGCGGAGGGAGACGCGGTCGAGGCGAGGGGGACCCTCGAGGAGGTCACGCATCGAGGCGGGACGGCCTACAGGGTCATGCTGGGAAAGAAAGGGGATTACCTCATCCCCATCGGGCCCGCGGACCGATAACCTTTTTCTCTTTCCCCTTCTGAAGTATCACCACTCGATACAGTTGAAACTCGATGACCGGAAGGGAGATACCGGAGCTCCTCGACGAGCTCGGCTTCAGCAGGGGGAGCACGGTTGAGGCCATCGTGACGACCCGGAGGGCCGACGGCTCGCCCAACGCCGCCCCCATGGGCATCGCCAGAGTCGGCCCGGACCTCCTGCAGCTGAGGCCGTTCAGATCGAGCGAGACCTACAGGAACCTCATGAGGAACCCGGAGGCCTGCGTGAACGTCACGAGCGACCCGGCGCTGTTCCTGGCCACGGCCCTCAAAGGGGAGATGGAGCTCGAGCCCATGCAGCCCGCGATCAATCGGGACCTATCCCTGGACGCCGCCGATGCCGCGGTCTTCATCGAGGCCCTGAGCGGCAACGCCGCATCGGAGGACCGCGGACGCTTTGTATGCCGAGCAAACTCTATAACTGTTCGCCGTCACCTCCCTATGGTGTTCAGCAGGGGGAGGGCTGAGGCCGTCGAGGCCGTCATCCATGGCACCAGGATCAGGGCGTTTCTAAGCATGGGGCGGAGCGCGGAGGCGGAGAACCTGATTAAAAGGATCGGTGAGTGCAGGGAGGTCATCCGGAGGGTCTCATCGCCCGACGCGGCCGAGGCAAAGGTCATCGAGGTCCTGGAGGCATCTATCGAGAGGTGGAGGGGGAGCCATCGAGGTAACCGTCAGGACGCCCTCTAGGCTGCACTTCGGCATCGTCGACATGAGGGGCGACCTAGGCAGGATCCACGGCAGCGTCGGCGTGGCCATAGCGAAGCCCAGCCTGGTCCTGAGGGCGTCAACCGCTCCGGAGCTGAGGGCGGAGGGGCCGAGGGCGAGCAGGGTCATGGAGTTCGCGAGGGGGATAATGGAGCACGCGGGCGTCGAGGCGGGCGTCGAGTTCGAGCTGATCTCCGACATCCCGGAGCACGTCGGGTTCGGCTCCGGCACCCAGCTCGCCCTCGCCGTCGGCACCGCCATCTCCGAGCTCCACGGCCTCGGCTTGGGCGTCGAGGAGATGGCGGCCATGCTCGGCAGGTCGAGGGTGTCGGGGGTGGGCGTCCACGCCTTCAAGCACGGGGGGTTCATCGTCGACGGCGGGCACCGCGTCGACGAGCCCGAAAGCGTCCCCCCCATGATCTTTCGAGCTGAAGTCCCGGATGACTGGCTCTTCGTCATCGGCGTGCCGGACATCGACCAGGGCATTAGCGGCGGCGCCGAGCGGGACGCCTTCCGGAGGCTCGGCCCCCCGCCCGAGGAGCTCGTGGGCGGCGTCGCCAGGGTCGTCCTCATGCAGATGATCCCCGCCATCCTCGAGGGGGACATAGAGGCCTTCGGCGGCGCCATGACGGCCCTCGACTACAGGTTCGGGGAGTACTGGCTCGAGGTTCAGGGGGGGAGGTTCAGCCACAGGGTCATCGAGGAGGGGGTGGAGTTCCTCCTGGGCGCCGGGGCCTACGGCGCCGGGCAGAGCTCATGGGGACCGGCCTTCTACGGCCTCGCCCGGGGGGAAGGACAGGCCTCAGAGCTCTCCGATAGGCTCGGCGGGTTCCTCAACGGCGACGGCAGGAGCGGCCGGGCCTTCCACACGGGGCCCGATAACGGCGGGGCCGAGGTCACGGTCACCGGCTGATGACGGGCATCCGTGAATGCACGACGGTGGTATGAGGGGGAGGTTAAGCCGCCGGCCAGGACGGCGGCCGGGAAGGTTCGCGTCATCGAGGTCATGGAGTGACTGTGTTGAGGGTTCTCCTGATAACGGGAACGCTGGCCGAGGGGATGGTGAGACGCCATGCCTCGGAGGCGGGGCCGGA
>Ga0111229_143_pt1 | contig 18420 bp, 17 predicted proteins | sample DeeMarSWOR152_54_FD_80383 | JGI IMG/M metagenome (GOLD analysis project Ga0111229, IMG submission 80383) | Crenarchaeota group-15 archaeon DG-45 | reverse complement strand
AGCTTCAGCTACGTTCCCAACGTTCCGGTGCTCAAGGACGTCAGCCTGAGGGCGGAGCCCGGCCAGACCATCGCCCTGGTCGGCCCCACAGGCGCCGGAAAGACCACCATCGTCAGCGTGCTCACCAGATTCTACGATATCCAGGAGGGCTACATAGCCATCGACGGGATGGACATCACGAGGATCAGGAAGGACGACCTGCGGCAGCAGCTGGGCATCGTCCTGCAGGATGTCTTCCTCTTCAGCGGGACCGTGATGGAGAACATCAGATACGGCAGGCTCGACGCAACGGAAGGGGAGTGCATGGACGCGGCGAAGCTCGCCAACGCGGACGGCTTCATCAGGAGGCTCCCGCAGGGCTACCAGACAAGGCTGACGGAGGGCGGCAGCAACCTGAGCCAGGGGCAGCGCCAGCTCCTATCCATAGCCAGGGCGATAGTGGCTGACCCGTCCATCCTCATCCTCGATGAGGCGACCAGCAGCGTGGACACCAGAACCGAGATACAGATCCAGGAGGCCCTTCTGCGGCTCATGGAGGGGCGGACGAGCTTCGTCATCGCCCACAGGCTCAGCACCATCCGGAACGCCGACCTGGTGCTGGTCATAAACGAAGGGGAGATCATCGAGAGGGGCACCCACCGGGAGCTCCTGGAGAAGAGGGGATTCTACTACAACCTCTACATGAGCCAGTTCAAGGGCACAAACCTGAGGGAGATCGAGGACGTGCCGACCCTTCCTCTTCATCTGGACACGTAACGGTGGACAATCGATCATCGGGCCGTCGCAGAACGCTCAGCCATGAAGCTAAAAACGTCGATCTAAAGGTTGCAATCTCAAAAAGCCCGCGCGCGCTCCCTGTTGATCGATGATATCCGTCGGGGCCATGGTATCTTTGGCCTCGAAGGCCCCGCGTGAAGCGTTGGATGGATCTATTTCCGACTTAGGTAAAGTAGTACAGCGGAGGCGATGAGGGCGAAAACATCGGGGATTAACAGCATTGGGCCAAAACCTATCCTGCTAAAGCCCACCAGCCGGTGTATCAGGGGGTTGGCGGCCAGGGTGTATAGCAGAAGGGCGGTGGAGAAGATCACCAATCCGAGGCTGAACTTCGTCCCCGTTCTACGCAAGATGTTGATGTGGATTATCACGATTCCCAGGATAAGCATCGAGCTTAGGGTGTTTATGATCGCCTTCACCGTGAGCAAACGGGGTATCAGGACACGTAGTCTTTCGACCTCCTCGGGGTCGATATCCCAGTCAAACGGGCGTGGTCTGCTCCGATCTGGCTGGCCCAGACACGTGATGTTTTGAGAGATAATCATGCTCATGACTAAGATGGACAGGAGAATTAAGCTCAGCCTCAGCCTTTTCCTCATTCGCCTCTCACTCCTCATCTCTCTTTTTCAACCTTTTTCCAATTTTATTCCAAATCTCTTCAAAATCTTCGTAGCTTTCATCAAGATTGTGGGAGATGAAGTACATCTTCCCGTATCGCTCCCCCATGGACGTTATCAGCCCGTGCTCCTCGAGGATGTCCAGGTGGTGCCTTACGGTCCTATAATCGACCTCCAAGAGGCTGCTCAGCTGGTTCGCGTTCTGAGGCGCCTCCCTCAGGGCACGGATGATGCGCGCTCTGTTGACGCCCCCCCTCGTCCCCGCTATCAGCCATTGCAGCAGATGATTGAAGGATCGATTTCGGGACGCCATCTGGACGGATCTGAATGTCCTTTAAATTTAAATTATATAGACTCACAATTTTTTAAAAGAATCTTCAGCTATTCAGATTTTGATCAGATTCTGGAATAATCTTGAAAAATCATTTTATACGATTTTCGAAGCTACCCCAAACCGGAGGTGAGATGCAGATTTGGGAAAAAGGAACAAAGCGGTTCTCCTAGCCTCTGTGGCCCTCATTGCTCTGGTCCTCGGAGGCGTATGGATGGTGGCCGCAGACGAAGTTGAAGACATCGCTGCCGACGGTGAAGATCAATCATGCCGATGCATGTGGACGTTGAGGGGGCGGTTAGCAAATGCCTGGAGCGTTCTCTCCGAGGAGCAGCGCAGTGAGCTCGCATCCGAGATCCAAGCGCTGATAGCGGAGAAGTTCGAGGAATGGGGCTTGGATCCTCTTCAACTGGAGGATCTACCTCTCGGTAGATTCGAGGGCCGAGGCTTCATGTCGAAACTCACAGAGGAGCAGCGCAGTGAACTCATCTCTGAGATTCAGGCGCTGAAGGATGCGGGCGCGACCTGTGAAGAGATCCAGGAACTGATAACGAGAAAATTCGAGGAGTGGGGCCTAGAGCCTCCTCGGTTTGATGGCTTCCCCTTCGGTAGATATATGCGTCGAGGCAGATTCATGTGTCGAGGTTTCATGCCAACGCCCACAGAGGAACAGTGATGGTGAACGCTGAGAGTTCGGATTCGAAACTATGGATTTTAAAGAAGCAGAAGAAATCCCCCGAGATGGCCGATGCTCTCGTTTCCAATATTTTTAATGAGCTAGACAATGGATTCCACAAATTTTGGTCAGATTCTGATGTAATTCTGAAAAATCGTTTAATAATGTTGTCTCAAGTGAGAACCTGAAAGTGGCGGTGAAAAAGAGGATGGATAAAAATAATAGGGGAATCCTGCTTTCAGTGATAGCTCTTTTAACTATCATGTTAGCTGCTGTTATCGACGTCCCAGCCTATGCGCAGCCCGAAGGAACGGGGAACGTTCACGGGACCGTCGTCGATGAGGCTGGCCGGGCTTTCCGTAAGGTCAAGGTGATGGCTTATTCTTCATCGGGGAGCCTTGTCGCCTCGAAGAATACCGATAGCGACGGATTCTTCCGGTTCGCCTTAGACAGCGGAAGTTACACCATCGTTTTCGAGAAGGAAGGCTATGCCCGAGTTCAAAAAAGCATCTCGGTTCCAACAGGTTTCGTGGCAGATCCGGAAAACGATCCCGTGAAGCTGGGGGAGATAGTCCTCAAGAAAGCCTTGAGGCTCTCGGCTTCTGTGTTGAGCCGCGTTGCAAATCCCGGTGATACGATGCTGTTCCCCTTCGCGGTGAGCAATATCGGCGAGGAACCTGAAGACATCCAGTTCTCCGTGGTCGGTCCAGCCGGATGGGGCACAAGGGTTTTGGATTCAACGGCTGAGATAACGAGGGTGCTTTTAGCTCCGGGCAGTTTGAACCTCTATCTGGAAGTCGACGTTCCTTTAAAAGCCAGTGAGACCGGGATCATTTCAATAACTGCCATGGGAAAGACAGACGCTACATTGGGCTTCACCATCGTCCCTAAAACATCATTCGCACAAGAAATTGAGCTGAAATCCTCCTATCTGTCGGTATCCGAGGAGCTGGGAAGAACAATCTACTTCCCCTTAACCATCACAAACGAGGGAGAGATCGATGAAATAGTCGATCTGATGGGCGCGGTCCCGAGCGGCTGGTCGATCAGCTTCGTCACAGGCACCGGGATGGCGGTCCAAAGCCTCTACTTGACCCCCGGCGAGTCCGAGACGCTCAACATTAAGGTCGTCCCCTCCGAAGGCGCCCCCGTCGGGGGTTATATCGTGGTCGTCGATGCCGTATCGGAGGGCGACGTGCTGAGAGATTCGTTGGAGCTCAAGGTGAATCTCAGGGAGGCGACAAGCGATGTCAAGGTCATCAGCACCTTCACCGACATCACCGTCGAGGCGGGAAAAACCATCAATTTCCCGATAACGATCTGGAATAAAGGCGAAACGGACGCCCTGTTCCTCCTGACGGTGCTTTCCGTTCCCGAGAACTGGAAGACTGTCTTCACATCCGAGGACATAGAGATCTCCAGCGTGCTGGTCACAGCCGGCGAATCTCTCAGGCTGCAGCTGGAGGTCACGCCTCCGAGCAACGTTGATACGGGCGCGTACCAGATAATCGTCTACACCGAATCGGACGACGGCCTCATCACGAAACAGATTGACCTAAAAGTAAGCATAGTCGGCTCATACGCGTTGGGTCTGGAGCTATCCACGCTGTACACGACGGTCACCATCGGAAGATCCGTTACCTTCACCGCTACTGTGAGAAATACCGGGCAGTCGCCGATCACGTCCCTATATCTCGAAACGGCGCTCCCGGAGGGTTGGGATAGCTCGATCGCCCCCGTTCAGGTTTCCTCATTGGCCCCCAGGGAGTCCACGACCTTCACGCTCATGGCCGATACCCCCGCCGACACCGTCGCGGGAGACTATCTGATCACCGTGCAGGCCATGGGCGACCAGACGGAGTCCAACGAGGCCGATCTGAGGGTGACGGCGAAGGCATCCACCTCCTGGGGCTTCATCGGGATCGGGCTGGCGGCTGTCTTCGTGATCGGCTTGGCCGTGGTATTCATGAGGTTCAAGAGGAGGTAGAGATAATGACCGAGAAAGTGATCGAAACCACCCTGCTGACGAAGAGATACGGGGACTTCACCGCCGTAGATCAGCTGAACATGACGGTGGATGAGGGTGAGATATTCGGCTTCCTGGGCCCGAACGGAGCGGGGAAGACGACCACGATCCTCATGCTGATGGGCCTCTCAGTGCCGACATCCGGGACGGGCGTCGTGGCAGGTTACGACATCGTGGATGAATCCAGGGAGGTGAGGAAGGTGGCGAGCATCCTGCCCGAGTACAGCAGCCTCTACGGGGACCTCACGGCCTATGAGAACCTGGACTACATCGGGCGGCTGAACGATCTATCCAAGGCCGAGGGGGAGGAGAGAACAAACGAGATGCTCAAGATCGTGGGGATGTCCAAGTGGAAGGACTCGAAGGTGGAGTCCTTCTCCAGGGGGATGAAGCAGCGCGTGGGGATAGCCGCCGCCCTGATCAAACAGCCGAAGGTGATATTCCTAGACGAGCCCACGCTGGGCCTTGATCCGGTCGGGACCAAAGAGATACGGGAGCTGATCCTCAGGTTGAACAGGGAGCAGGGTCTGACGGTGGTGATGGCCTCACACCTCCTCCATGAGATCCAGATTACCTGCAGCAGGGTCGGGATCATAAACAAGGGGCGGATGGTGGTCACGGAGACCATCGAGAACCTGACCAAGGAGATGACCGGCTCCGAGGATCGGAGGGTCGAGTTCAAGCTCTCAGAGGTACCATCCGGCCTCATAGGGGATCTGGAGGCCATCGAGAGCGTCAAGTCGGTCACTCAGGAGAACGACAGACTGTATGTCTATGCCGGCGTTGAAAGCGACTTTATGGTTTCCAAGACGGTGGTGGAGCATGGGGCCGTGATCCTCCTGATGAGGCCGAGGGAGTACACCTTGGAGGAGATATTCATGAAATACTACACGGAGGGATGATTGGATGGCCGGAACGCTTACCGTAGCCGCGAAGGAGATCAGGGATCAGCTCGGCAGCAAACGGTTCCTGATTCTGTTTGGCCTGGTGCTCCTTCTGTCGTCGTTGGCAGCCTATCAGGGCGTGGACTTCATCCGGAACAACCAGGACGCGGGTTTCGCGTACATCTTCTCCGGGGCACGGTTCGGCTTCTCCTTTATACAGATCATGGTCTTCTTCGGACCCCTGCTGGGGCTGACCATGGGGTTCGACGCGATCAACAAGGAACGGACCGCCGGAACACTATCCGTGGTTCTGAGCCAGCCCATATTCAGGGACTCGGTCATCAACGGCAAGTTCATCGCTGGAGCCGCTGCCCTCGCGACATTGACGTTGGGGACAATAGGTATCACGTGCGGGCTCACAATACCGATGCTGGGCTTCGGGCCGACCGCGGAGGAGGCCGCGAAGATCGCAATCATGACCCTGCTGACCATAGTCTACCTGGTGTTCTGGCTGAGCTTGGGGATCCTCTACTCGGTGCTGACCAAGAAGACGTCGACCTCCATCCTCTCCTCGATCGCCACGTGGCTGACGTTCGCCATCGTGATCAGCATTCTAGCGTCCGTCGTCGCCAACGTCCTCGTGCCCCTTCCGGGAGGAACCTTCCGAGCCGGAGAGGGAGATCAAGGTGGGTTTAGGATATCCCCCGAGTTCACGGAGACGATGCAGCGGAGAGCCGCAATCCAGTCGAACATACAGAAGATATCCCCCACGAACCTTTACAGCGATGCGGCTTCAGACATCCTCGGTGTTCAGAGCGGGTTTGGCAGGGGTTTCCAGCAATTCGAGAGAACCCTGACCCTTGGGGAGGCGCTGGCAGCGAACTGGGCGAACATCGCCGCCCTGGCCGTCGGGCTGGTCATCTGCTTCGCGGCCTCCTACATGATGTTCCTGCGATCCGAGATAAGGCCGGGAGATTGATCCTTCAATTCTCCAATTTTTTGATAATTATCATGTGACAAGCGAGAAAAATCCGTTGTATTAGCCTTTATCTCGGTATGATGGGGAGGATGATGTGGGACGGACGCGCCCCGTCGTGATAGATCGTCTGCTGAGCTATCCTCACCTCGGCGTCCATGCCGATGGGGTTGCCCGTGTTCGGATTCGGGTCGGATTTGGGGAACTGGCTGCTCGACACCTCGACCCTGATCCTGTGCCCCCTCTTGAAGAGGTTGCTCGTGTACCAGAGGTCGATGTCGTACCCGTAGATCCTGCCGGGCTCCAGGAGGGTCGGCCTCTCGTAGGACTCCCTGAACCTGGCCCTGATGACGCCGTCCACCAGCTTCATGGCGTAGCCGTTGGGGAAGACGTCGACGAGCTTCATGGTGAAGTCCGTATCCACGCAGTCAGAGGCGGCGTACAGCCTGCCCTTGACCGAGCCGGTGACCTCCACCTCCCCATCCAGGACCTCGCCGGTGTAGACCAGGACATCGTCCCTCCTCTCGACGGGGCGCTGATCGTCCGGGCCCCCGGGGTCGACCGCCCCCATGGGGGACGAGGGGTCGTAGATGACCATGGGAACGGGGTTGTCCGGGTCGAAGGCGAACCTGTCCGGCGGCTCCTCCCCCGGCGGGGCGTCGCTCAGGCCCCCGTCCCCGTGGAGGCTGTTGGCCCTCCCGCCGCTGTGGAGGTAGAACTCCGTGTACTCGGTCCTCGCCAGGGGCCATTCCTTCTCCTGCCGCCAGCTGTTCTCGCCCATGACGAAGATGGAGACCGGCGGCTCGCCCATGATCTCCGTGTCCAGCCCCTTGAGCCAGTGGTCGTACCACCTGAGGAGCAGGGCGTTCATGTCGATGAGGGCGTCCGGGCCGAAGTCGAAGCCGTGGATCTCCTTCGACCTGTTCACGCCGTGGGTCCACGGGCCGACGACGAGCTTCTGCCCCCCGCGGGCCGTCTCCGTCCTCCCGTGCTCCCTCATCCCGATGAAGTTCCAGTGGTTCCCGATGTTGCCGTTGTCGTCGTACCACCCCGTCACGTGGAGGACGGGGACCTCGATCTCGTGGAACTTGTCCTGGTAGCTCAGCCGCCTCCAGTAGTCGTCGTAGGTCGAGTGCCTGATCCAGTCCCTCCAGAACCTGCTCGTCCAGCCGAAGGCCTCATCCATGGTGATGATGGGCCGATGCTTCAGGATCTTCAGGATGTCGTCGTACTCGGCCAAGGAGTGGTTCCTCCTCCCCTCCACGCACGGTATCCAGCAGGCCAGGTACAGGTTCACCGTGCCGTTCAGGTACGGGAGCATGTAGAACGGGTCGGGAGGGGTCACGAAGGAGACCATGGTCTTCAGGTGGGGCGGCCTGAGGATGGCCGGGAGCCACTGGTTCCAGCCGCTGTATGAGCCGCCCCTGGTGCCGACCATGCCGCTGGACCACGGCTGCGTCCCCGCCCACTCGATGGTGTCGTAGCCGTCCTCGGCCTCGTGAGCCAGGGGGTAGAAGTAGTCCCCCTCGGAGTCGTTCTTCCCCCTGCAATCAGCCGCCATGAGGACGTATCCCCTCTTCGCGAAGAACTTCGCCTGGTCGAACTGCTCCTTCGTCTGCTCGGGCCCGCCGAGGGACGAGTAGGGGGTCGTCGTCAAGATCACCGGGAACCTGCCCTCCGCGTCTGGCCTCACTATGGTCGCCGCGAGCTTCACGCCGTCGCGCATGGGCACCTTGACGCCGAACTCCATCCTGTAATCATACTTCTCTTCGCTGACGGACAAAACAAATACCTCTCTCCTCATCGATTCCTTGCATCCCTTAAAATTTTCCATCCGAATGTCTCGTTTAAACTATCCCAGAAACGGACCTGACGACGTGTGTTGCCTCAGCTCCATCCGTCGACGATGCAAACCGGATATAAAACAGCCAATCTTTAAAACGCCGGTTCAGTCCGAGAAGATTTTGAACCTGTCTCTCCTCGCCTTGCATATGGGGCATACGTCGGGCACCTCGCCCTCCACCGTGTAGCCGCACACGTCGCAGACGCACACGGGGCCGAGGTCGACGTCGAGGCCTTCATCCGCCGCCTCCTTCGCCCGCCTGTAGAACTCCGCGTGAGTCTTCTCCGCCTCCCACGCGTATCGAAAGCTGACCTCCGCGGCGTACTCCTTCTGCGCCCTGGCCACCTCCAGGTACGCGGGGTACATCTCCTCCACCTCGAAGGTCTCCCCCTCGATGCCGATCTCGAGGTCCTCGGGCGTCGCCCTCGAGCCGAAGCCGGCCATGGAGACGGTGACGGCGTCCCCCCTGCTCCGGATGTTCCCGTAGTGGTTGGAGGCGTGGACCCGCTCGGCGTAGGCCACCGCCCTGAAGAGCCGGGCGATGTTGGGGAAGCCGGCCTCATCCGCCCTCTGCGCGAATATCGCGTAGCGCATGTGGGCCTGGCTCTCGCCCGCGAAGGCGCTCTTGAGGTTAGCGTCGGTCATCGGTCTGACCATCCTTCAGCACCACCCAGATCTTTGGGGCTGTTGTTTTTAGACGTTTCTAGCGGGAAGCCGCATCCGCCAAGAGTTCAACGACAAGCCAACCTGTGCCGAAGCCGGGCGTAGGAAGCTGTTGGAGGCCCGAGTGGAGAGCGTGGACAGGTCTTCCGCTATTTCTTCAACCCGTTAAGGATCGGCTCGATGGCCTCGTAGTAGATGGTGTGGGCCACCCTACGGTATCCGGCCTGGGAGAGATGGACGCCATCGCTGGAGAAGGTCTCCCTCAGCCTCCCCGACTCGTCCGAAGTGGCCGCGAAGAGATCCGCGAGGGGCACGCCGTGGTCGTTGCAGTGCCCTCTGATCAGCTGGTTGAGTTCCATGACTCTGGGTATTATGTCGTCGGGGCCGATGACGGATGTGACGGCGCAGGCGATGGGCCCGATGCCGGCCTCCAGCGCCCTGCCGTAGATCCTCTTCAGGTCGCCGGCGATGCTCTCGGGGTCCCTGAGCATGAAGAGGTCGTTGATGCCGCCCCAGACGATGACATAGTCGGGCTCCTCCGCGGCGACGTGGCCGTCGAACCGCTCCAACATGCTCCGGACTGTGTCCCCCAGCATCCCCGCGTTTCTGAAGGAGACCCGGAGCCGGCCCAGGCCCTTCCTCGGCAGCTCCCCGCTCAGTATGATGTCGAGGAACCGGGTGTAGGGGAACGCCTCCCTCCCCGGGAGGAAGATGCCGGGGGGCTGAAAGCCCACGGTCAGGCTGTCACCGAGGGCGACGAACTTCAGGGCGAACCCGTCGGCCATGAGGCATCACGAAAGTTGAGGTTTTGATTTTCCGCGGCGTTGCCGCTGAAAAGGGAAATGGGAGGATCGACTTTACGACTTGACGCGTAGCTCTCGGCTCAGCATGGAGGTCATGTTCTCGCAGCCGCTCTCCGTGACGACCACGTTGTCCTCGCAGTTGAACCCCCACCTGAGGCCGGGAAGCCGTATGCTGGGCTCGAGGGCGAACATCATGCCCTCCTCGATGATGATCTCCCCCTCCTCGTTCCGGAACTCGGGCTGGAGCGCGGCGGGGTATAGCCCTGGCTGCTCGTGGGCCTCCAATCCGATCCCGTGGCCGGCGCCCTCCCCCACCACGCAGCCGCGCTCCTCCACGTACGCCTTCATCTCCGCCACGACCTCGTCGGTGGACACGCCGGGCCTTATCGCCTCCTCCAGGACCTCGTTGACGCCAGCCCTGCAGTCGTAGAGCTTCCTCTCCTCCTCCGTCGGCTCCCTCCCCAGCAGCGCGAGGCGGTAGAGGTCGGAGATGTAGTACTTGTAGATGGCGCTCAGGTCGAGGCCTATGTACCCCGCCTCGATCTCCCTATCCAGGGCCATGCAGCCCGAGAAGGGCGGGTCGTAGACCTGCATGTTATCGACCATGGTCGCCCCCTCCTCCAGCATGAAGACGGCGGCCTTCCTGGCCAGGTCCAGCTGGTTCATGCCCTCCTCAGCGATGTCCAGGCATTGGTCCATGGCCCTTGCGGTGGCCGCGACCGACCTCCGCATGCGATCCACCTCGAGCTTCGACTTCACGGCCCTCATCTTCCAGATCGTCGTCGAGCCGTCGACGATCTGGGCGCTCATCTCGTCCCAGACGCGCTGCCTTACGATGCCGAGGTTGAAGGGCGTGAGCCCGTTCCGCATCCCTGGGCCGAGCTCGGTCCCGATCCTGTACCCCCGGCCCACCCCATACGCCTTGAGGACGGCCGCGAGGTCGGTCTCGTCCCCGATGTACTCAAGGTTCTCGACCCAGCTGGTGTCGACGCCGATGCTGTCCGCCTCGGGGCGGCCCCGCCGAACCAGGACGACGTCGTCCTGGGTTATTATGACGGTGGGCTGAGGGTAGGGATGATCAGGCCGGCAGACGCTAACGGACTGCATGCCCGTCGAGTAGTAGACGTGCAGGTTCTGGGTGAGCATCAGCGCGTCGAGGTCATCCTCCTCCATCAGCCTCCGGGTCCTCTCGGCCCTCCATTCGAACTCCTCCCTCGGGTACTCCGGATAAAGGGGCGGCGCCTTCCTTCTGACCAAATTCTTTGCCTCTCCAGAACCATTCTGCCTGATTCGGTATAAAAGTTCGGCCCTCGGACGGGAAAGCTCGCAGCGGCAGGTTTTCCGCGTCCTGATCAGGCTCCTCTAGTTTCCGGCCTCCGAGAATGCTTGAAGTCGGGGTTTATCGACGCTGTGGCTTCGTTACCTCGATCTCAGGATCTTACCGGCGAACGCCCCCGTGTGCTCCTCATCGTCGATGGTCACTTCCCCGTTGACGATGACGTGCTCGATCCCCTTCGCGGTCCTGTTCGCCTTCCCCGGGGCTCCCGGGACGGACATGGACCTGATCCGGTCTTGGTCGAAGATCACGATGTCCGCCCACATGCCGGGCCTGAGGAGGCCGCGGTCCATGAGGCCGAGCCTCTGGGCCGGCAGGGAGGTCATCTTCCTTATCGCGTCCTCCAGGGTCAGGTATCCCTTCTCCCTGACGTAGTACTCCAGGATGCCGGGGTAGACGCCGTAGGCCCTCGGGTCGGGCATGAAGGGCGTGTTCGACTCCAACATGCTGTCGGAGCCGATCATCATCAGGGGGCTCCTCAGGTACCTGACCATCTCCGGCGACAGCTCGGGCGGCCTATCGTCCACGAACGTCGGCGAGCTGTCTATCTCCATGACGCCGTTCTCCTCGACGAACATGTCGAAGAGGGCGTCGAAGGGCTCGACGCCCTTCTCCTCGGCGATCTCGACGAAGCTCATGTTGCAGTAGGCCCTGTTCCCCTCGGACGCCACGCCCCTGAGGACGGTGTCCTCCCAGCGTCGGTCGTACGTGCCGGCCCTCCTCATCTCGTCCTTGATCCTCCGCCTCGCCTCGGGATCCCTCAGCCGCTCGATGACCCTCGTCAGCCCGCCCTCCCTCGCCCAGCGGGGGAGCCTGCCCGCCGTAGGGGACGAACCAGAAGTCCATCAGGACATCCGTGCCCCTCGCTCTCGCCTGCTCGATCAGTCCCAGGTCCTCGTCGATCGCCCCCGTCTTGGTATGGTGCGACAGCTGCAGCGGCACCCCCGCTCTTTCCGCGATCTCGATGCCCTCCCTCGTCGACCCGATGGTCCTGTCTCTGTCATGTTGGGCGTAATGCCCCCCGTAGCGATCCACCACCTTGCACAGCTCTATCATCTCCTCGGTCTCGGCGGTCACGTACGACAGGGCGGTCGACAGGCCGAAGGCCCCGTTCTCCATGGCCTCGGCGACGAGCCTCTTCATGCCCTCGATCTCGCTGTCGGTGGCCGCTCGGTCGAAACGCCCCGTCGTCGCCGCCCTCAGGTTCAGATGCCCCACGTAGGAGCCCCAGTTCACCGAGAACCTGAGGCGCTCGATCTTGCGCATGAACTCGCCGAAGGTGGACCAGTCCCAGGCGACGGCGGCGTCGTCCGTGAAGAAGGAGTACCCTCCGCCGACGGTGTAGAAGGCGACGAGGAGCTCCTCGAACCTCTCCTTCGCGACCGGGGCGGCGGAGACCCCGCAGGTGCCCACGACCTCGGTGGTGACCCCCATCCTGATCTTCTCCGCCTCGGGGCTGATGAGGAGCGTCAGCTCGTTGTGGGTGTGGATGTCTATGAAGCCGGGGGCCACGATCAATCCACGGGCGTCGATGACCCGCTCCGCCTCGGACGCGCCCAGCCTGCCCATCTCCGCGATCCTCCCACCGCGAATGCCTATGTCCCCCCTGAACCAGGGGTTGCCGGACCCGTCGACGACCCGCCCGTTCCTTACCAAAAGATCAAAATCCAAGCCTCAGCCTCCTCGAATCTCGCTGTCTCAACATGATGTTCACGTGGATATCAGATCTTAAGCCTGTCGAATATCGCCGCCTCCAGCTCCCCGGGGACGGCCTCCTCGAGCTCGTACCTCACCCTCTTGATGGGCCTCTCGACGTCGAGGTACCTCCGGATATCCGTCGGCGTCCCCAGCAGGACGAGATCGCATGGGACCCCGTTGATGACCTCGCTGAGCTCCTTCATCTGATGCTCGCTGTAGCCCACGGCCGGCAGCACCTCCCCCAGGTGGGGGTACAGCGCGTATATCTCCTTTATCGAGCCCGAGGCGTACGGCCGGGGATCGACGATCTCGGCCCCCAGCTCCCTGGCCTTTATGGTCGCGGCGCCGTAGCTCATCCCGCCGTGGGTGAGGGTGGGGCCGTCCTCGACGACGAGAACCCTCTTCCCCCTGATCTCCGCCTCGTCCTCGGCGGTGATGGCGATGGCGGCCCTTATCATCCGGGCTTCGGGGTTGACGCTCCTCACGTTCTCCTCGACCTTCTCTATGCCCTCGGCGGTGGCCGTGTTCACCTTGCTGACGACAATGATGTCTGCCATCCTCACGTTGGTCTCCCCAGGGTGGTAGCTCAGCTCATGCCCCGCCCTGTGGGGGTCGACGACGACGATGTGCAGCGCCGGGTGATAGAAGGGCAGGTCGTTGTTCCCCCCATCCCAGACGATGACCTCCGCCTCCTTCTCGGCCTCCTCGAGCACCGCCTCGTAGTCCACGCCCGCGTACACGACGGCCCCCCGCTCGATGTGGGGCTCGTAGTCCTCCCTCTCCTCGATGGTGCAGTCGTTGCGGTCCAGATCCTCGAAGGTCTCGAACCTCTGCACCCTCTGCTTCTCCAGGACCCCATAGGGCATGGGGTGGCGGATGACCACGGTCCTCCGTCCCCGCTCCTTGAGCCTGGAGACGAGCCACCTGGATACGGGGCTCTTTCCGCTGCCGGTCCTCGCCGCGCACACCGAGATCACCGGCTTCTCCGACACGATCATCGTGTCCTCGGGCCCAAGCAGGGTGAAGCTGGCCCCCGCGGCCAACACCCTGGAGGCCTCGTGCATCACGTGCTCGTGGGAGACGTCGCTGTACGAGAAGAAGACGTCGTCCACATCGAGGCTCTCGATGAGCTCCTCCAGCATCTCCTCAGGGTGTATGCCGATGCCCCTCGGGTACCGCTCACCCGCGAGGTCGGGCGGGTACGTCCTCCTCTCGATTCCCGCGGAGCTGTCGAGCTCGGATATCTGAGCGACCGTGAAGGCCACGACCTCGTAGCGGGGGTTGTCCCTGAAGAACACGTTGAAGTTGTGGAAGTCCCTTCCCGCCGCCCCCATTATCAGCGCTCTTCGAGCCATCTTGTATCAGGGAGTGAAGACCCCCTCTATTTGAACGATACGGTGCATCCGATGCGGAGCGAGAAAAGAGATGAAAAAGAAGATGGGGGCTATGGGTTCATGTATTTTTCCTGTATTATGCCGTCCTTCACGATCAGCTCGTCGTCGAGGTAGACCGTCGGGTGCCAGATGTTGGGTCCCGTGTGGAACTTCGCCGGCTTCCACTCCGGGTTCGTCAGCTTCCCCTCGTGCACGACGGGATATGGCTGGGAGTCGCCGAAGTGGAAGTGGATCAGGCCCAGAACCCTCTCCCACTCCAGGAGCTGCCGGCCGTTGGGGGCGACCATCCTAGCGTTGGGATTCGTGCCGATGCCCCATTCACAGGGGCACATGAAGTCGTCGTCGCGTATCCTGTCTCCGAGCCAGTGCTCGAGCCTCACGCCGGCCTGCCCGCCCTCGAACCCCGCGATCCTGCTGCCCTCTATGACTATGACAGCCCCCTCGTACGGGCCGTCGTCGTACACGACCCTGCCCTCGGCGGTTCCCCACCGGGTCTCGACGATCCCTGGACACGAGCCTGGGACGTACTCCCACGGGGTCCCCTCGGGGTCGGCGGCGAATCCGGAGAGCGCCTCGCCGGGGATGCCGCTGATGTCCTCGGTGTAGTCGGTGCCCGTCCTCGTGGTGATCCTCGCCGTGTCGGCCTCCGTGAACGCGTCCGCCATCTTCCGCCCCACGGCCCTCATCTTATGGGGGTCGACCCTCAGCATGGTCCTGATCAGGCTCTCGTCCGTCCCGGGGCTCTCCCCGATGTATGGCATGGGGATCTTGAGCTTGTCGAAGGTCACCTTCAGGTCGAGGGCGTGGAAGGGGGCCATCTGGTATAGGCCGTCCACCTCCTTCGCCGCCGCGGTGAGCTGCTTGCTCGGAGGATCCCCCCGATTGAATGGGGCGATCACGAATATGTCGGCCTTCACGCCGATGCTCTCGGCGTACGATTGGGCTGACAGCGCTATGTCGTAGGCCTCGGGGATGCCGGCGCTCACGGGTATGAGCATGGAGTCCCCCTTCTCGAGGCCCAGCATCTCCTCGATGAGGAGCTTGTTCACTTTGATGTACTCTGGGAGAACCAAAACTCCACCTCAACGTGGATTTCAAGCATGTTATTTAACATTTTCGACAGGGCAAGGTACGTGCCCCGCGTTTTCCCACTTCCTTTTTTCCTGAACCGCAACGAAGACACGTAAAAATTTTGTATGTGTATGAACCCCTCAGTATATCTTGTGATGGACATGTGGACGGTGAAGTCTGAGGCCGGTCGCCTCTGGTCAGTCATGGTCCACTCCGCCGTCTCCGCCCAATGGTGGAAGATACCCCTGCCCGGGACGCATCCGCTGGCGGCGTTCAGAACGATCAAACAGACGTATCCGATAGAGGAGGCCGCCGCGGAGCACGGCAAGATCATAGAATTCCTGGAGGAGGAGGGCGTGAGGGTCTTCGAGCTGAACAGGGTCCTGGCCGAGATCCTAGAAGGAGCATCGAGGGCCGAGAAGGAGGAGATCATCGGCGAGGTCTGGGGCGAGGATGGAAGGAGGCCGGCGGCCGAGGAGCTGAGGGTCGAACACCTCATCGATGGCTACCCGCCTCATCCCATCTACGACGAGGAGAGCGGCGAGCTGATCGTCTCGGGGCGGCAGAGGGGCAGCATCTACTCGAGGGACATCGCATTCATGACGCAGAGGGGCCTCGTGGTGTCGAGGATGAAGGCGGAGGGGAGGAGGGAGCAGCCGAGGATAGCTAAGACCGCCTTCGAGCGTCATCCGAAGCTCAAGGAGAACGTCGACATCATATTGGACGCCAACCAACAGGAGGAGGAGATCGACTTAAGCCCCATCGCGATAGAGGGAGGCGATGTCCTCATCCTGGACGAGGAGACGATCCTCTGCGGCGTCGGGCAGAGGTCCAACCTCCTGGGGCTGAAGTACGTCGCGGAGAGGATCTTCGAGGAAGACAGGGACGGCGATATAAGGACCATCTGCGCGACGCGTATAGCCGGCCCGCTTCCCTCGGGTGGTCACCTCGACGTCTTTCTCAACTTCCCCGACCGGCGGAAGGCCCTCGTGATGCCCTACATCCTCGAGAGCGACCTGGTCCCCGGGTTCCCGAGGAGGAGCCTGCTGACGAAGATGAGCGACGCCCTCGTCTCCCTGTCCGATATCAAGAAGGGGGTCGGAGGCGGGCTGGAATACCCGAACTTCGAGAACTGCGGGATGTGCGACATCTACAGGAGGGATGGACGCGGGAGGCCCGAGAAGGTCTCGAGGGAGAGGAACCTGATAGACCTCCTCATCAGAGAAGATAAGATCGACGTGGACGGGATCATTATGGTCGGCGGCGCCCCCGAGAAGGAGAACGACGTGAATCACCTGGCGAGGGCCCTGCAGGAGGGGCTGAGGGAAGCGGGGAACATAGTCACGATAAAGCCCGGCCTGATCGTCGCCTACGAGAGGAACATCGCCACAAACGAGAGCCTGGAGGAGCACGGCATCAGGTTAAAGAGGCTTCCCAGCGCCCATCTGGACATGCTGGGCGGCCCTCACTGCATGACCATGCCTCTCCACAGGGACCCCGCCTGATGTCTTGAATCTTCCGGCCGTATCACCGCAGGCTCTTCAAGGCCGCTTCGAAGATGTCCATCGCCCCGTCGGCTATCTCCTCGGTTATGATGAGCGGGGGGCAGAACCTGATGACCGACCGCCCGCAGCCCAGGGCCACGAGCCCCCTCCTCAGCATCTCCACGAGGATGCGGTCCCTCTCCTCCCTGCCGTATTCTTTACTGCGCTTGTCCTTCACGATCTCAACGCCGATCATCAGTCCCTTTCCGCGCACATCGCCTATGATCTCGTATCTCTCCTTCATCTCCTCCAGCCTCCTGAGGATGAGGGCGCCAACGCGCTCGGCGTTGCCGCATAGTCCCTCTCTCTCTATGACGTCGAAGACCCTTAGCATCACGTTCAGCGCGATGGGGTTCCCGCCGAAGGTGTTGCTGTGAGCCCCCGGCTCAAGGTCCAGCCTGCTGGGGATTATGGTCGCTCCCAGGGGGATGCCTCCGGCGATGCCCTTGGCGAGACAGATGATATCGGGCTCCAGGCCCCAGTGCTCGCAGGCGAACATCCTCCCCGTCCGCCCCATGCCCGACTGTATCTCGTCGTCGATGAGCAGGATGCCGTGCCTATCACAGAGCCGATGCAGCCTCGGGAAGAATTCGTCAGGCGGGACGATGTACCCTCCCTCGCCCTGGATGGGCTCGGCGATGATGTAGTTCACGGTGCTGGGGTCGGCTAGACTCTCGAAGTAGACCTCATCGATGATGTCAACGCAGTGGGTCCCGCAGTCATCCGGGTTCAGCCTGTAGGGGCATCTGTAGCAGTATGGGTACGGGAGATGGATGATGTCAGGGATGGTGGGGTAGAACTTCTTGTGCACGGTCTTGCTCGCCGTGTGGGTCAGGGCGCCCAGCGTCCGGCCGTGGAATCCGCCCATGAAGGCCATCCCCACCCTCCGGAGCGGGCGGCTCCTGAACGCGATCTTGATCGCCGCCTCCACCGACTCGGTCCCGGAGTTGGAGAAGAAGACCTTCTGGTCGCGGCCGGGCGAGGCCTCCACGAGCCTCTTGGCCGCCTGGACCTGCAGGTCGAAGTAGAAGTCCTGCGCCTCGTAGTAGGCGAAGCTCTCGGCCTGCTCGATTATCGCGTTCTTCACCTCGGGATGGTTATGCCCGAGGACCAGCACCGCCACGCCGGCGCAGAAATCCACGAAGACGTTCCCGTCCTTGTCCACGAAGAAGGGCCCCTCCCCCCTGACGATGCTGACGGGGCGCAGATCCGGCTCCTTCGTGGATGTCATCAGGTATCTCTCGTCCTCCCGGATCAGGGACCGCGTCCTCGTCCCGTCGACCCCCGGCTCAACCTTGATGGATGGCCCCTCGAGCTTCCACCACTTCTCCGTCCTCAACGTTGCATCGGGTTACGCGTGTAAGAGCCTCAATATATTAACTTGTTCGAACACCGCGCCACCCACATCGCGCATGGGGCCTTTGACCTGGAGATGAACCACTTATCCGCGATGGTTCATGGAGATGCCCCCGAAAAAGGGAAAGTCACATGAGGTTTAGCTCGTCTTCTCCCACATGTCGAGAGGGGGCTTTGAGCCGGGCGTGAGGGCCGACCTGTAGACCTGGCCTCCCAGCCTCCCCTTGAGCTCGTCCTTGGCCCTGCTCAGCAATTCCGGCTTGGTCAGCAGGTCCAGGATGGATGCCGAGAGGGTCTTCGCGGAGAATATGAGGGACCTGTGGCCGATGCCCATCCCCGACTGGGCCACGACCTGCCACGAGTGGCCGGGGGTCCCCAGAACGTGGGCCGCGGACGAGAACTCCATGGTGGGGGCCAGCCAGGTG
>Ga0111229_151_pt1 | contig 18553 bp, 18 predicted proteins | sample DeeMarSWOR152_54_FD_80383 | JGI IMG/M metagenome (GOLD analysis project Ga0111229, IMG submission 80383) | Crenarchaeota group-15 archaeon DG-45 | reverse complement strand
GAACTCGAATCGATCTCCGAGGACCTCTCGAGCCGGTATGAGGCACTATTGGCGCAGCACCATGCTCTCACCCTGGAACATGAGGACCTCTCAGGGGATCACGATGCCCTCTCGGAGCAGTTCGAGGACCTCGAGAGGCGGTACGCGGCCCTCTCCAGGGAGCACGAGGGCCTCTTGAGCCGGTATGACGATCTGCAGTCCAGCTACGACGACCTCCTGGACGAGTATGAGCGGCTGGTGGGCTCGGTGCCCCTCTCCCCCGAGCCCGCGTCCGTCGAGGCTATCGATAGGGAGTACCAGTGGTTGTACGGCGGCCGCGCTTGGACCCTGGCCCTGTCCATCCCGGAGTCCCTGTACGAGTACTACAGGAGCCTCGACCGTCCGCCCACGGAGGACTACTCCGTCTACGTGACCCACCCCTACGACGACGAGTACATAGGGGTGATCGTCGAGAGGTTCAACCTCATAGCCATCGACAGGGGCTACACCGAGGCCGAGAAGGTGAACCTCGTCATCGCCTTCGTCCAGAGCCTCCCCTACACCTCGGACAAGGTCACCACGCCCTTCGACGAGTACCCGCGGTACCCCCTGGAGACCCTGGTCGACGGCGGAGGGGACTGCGAGGACACGTCGATACTGACGGCCGCGCTCCTCGACAGGCTCAACTACGACATCGTCCTCCTGGGCCTGCCCGAGCATATGGCCGTCGGCGTCTACATGGAGGGCGCCCTCGGCGCCTACTACCTATACGAGACCAGGAAATACCTCCATCTGGAGACCACGAGCGAGGGCTGGCGTCTGGGCGAGTCCCCTCCCGAGTATCAAGGCGCATCCGCGTACATATACCCCCTGCTCCCGGTCCCCGTCCTCACCCACAGCTGGACGGCAGTGCAGAGGGGGCTGAGAATAACCCTGACGGTCACCGTCAAGAACGTCGGCTCGGCACAGGCGACGGGGATCAAGGCGTACGCCGCCTTCGACGCAGGAGGGGGCGAGGTATCGAGGCCCGTGGAGAGCGAGGCCTTCAACCTGCACCTCGGAAGGGAGGCGACCGTGAAGCTGATCCTGAACGCGCCCAGGAACGAGTACACGAGGCTTATCGTGGGCATCCTCGACTCCGACGGCTTCCTAGTGGATGAGAGCTACTCGGAATGGTTCCAGACGAGCTAAACGTGAAGGGGGCCCCAGGGTCGGTACGGGGCTCTTCGACGTGGAGATGTTGAATAGATGCAGGGAGCCCCTCGGCCGTCTGAGCCGCGGCAAGAGCGGCATGAGGATGTTTTCAAGACCATTTTGCTGGAATCGTCGCGCGCGCCCGCGGGCGGAGAGGACCATGGGCGAGGCCTTGAACCTCCTCGCGCCGTGCGAGGCGTTGCAGCGTCGGATGAACTAAGTGAATAATTTAAACCAGTAACCGCTGGTAAAACGCTCGCCGCCAGCAAAACTGAGCAGGGGGGTGATTTCATTCTCAGGAACCTCGAACGTGAGCCATCCCTCCGCCCTCCAATCTCTGTAGAACATGATATCTCCAAGAGATGGTTCAAGCGAGTCGGTCAAAGGCGGGCCATAAAGGTCGCCATCTGTTGAAAACACATGGAAGCCCTCTACAAAACTTATAGGTTTTGGTGCTTTTATGAATTCGATTTGAAGTTTCACTAATAGATAATCATGATCATAACGTGGAGCTGGAACATGCGCATCTCTCAGCTTCAGTTCCTTGTATGCTTCTTCACCTGAAATTACGCTCACCACTTTGACCACAGCTTCATATCCGGGCTCATCATTGAACAAGAAAGGACATGTAACTCGTGTTCCGATCTCAGCTGCATTGTCAGGTGAGCTTCCGGGATCGCCTTCAAATGGCGGAGCGGGGGGATTCAATTCGTTTTTTAAATTGGAATATTTTTCTCGAAGACTTAAATAGCTCTCACCTAGATGGGTTTGGTTCAGTTTAAGAGAATGATAGTCGCTTTTTAGGGAAGCACACTCATTTTGTAAGGAAGCGCATTGCTCTTCGAGCACATCATAATAATATGAAAGTTGGGTGCAATTCCATTTCAATTGCGCTATCTCGTTCTCAGATTCAAAGTAATCATCTGATAGGATGTCGTATTTTTCCTGCAGGTTTGAATAATTTAAAGCATAGAATACAGAGATGCCAACAAGCAAGTAAACAAGCAGTACAAATATCTCAAAATTTTGAGTTTTCATGATTAACTATAATATCCTTTATTTTTTAATATTTTTCACGCGCCCTTATATAGCGTTATCCTCACGCGAGCCCTGGGCGCGAAAAAGGGGTTATCCCCCAGGTCAGCGATGCTCGGGCGGGGGCTCAGATGGCGAGCTCTTCTCCCTCCCTCATTATGACGACCTTGATGTCCGATCGACCCTCTACCTTCCTCTTGAACTCCTCGGGGTCGGCGTCCCTCAGGTGCATGGGCATCGCCATCTCGGGGCGGATGGCCAGCGTCGCCTCGACGGCCTCGTCCACGTCCATGGTGGCCCGCCCCATGATCGGAAGGAGCGCCAGGGTGATGCCCCGCAGCGCGCTCATGGACGGCAGGTAATCCGTGTCCCCGGCGTGGTAGACTCGCCTCCCCTCGGCCTCGACGACGAACCCGACCTGCGTCCCCTCCGGATGGTAGGGCACCCCGGGGGATCTGAACCTACTGACGTTGTAGGCCTCGACGGCGTGCACGGCTACACCGTCGATGTCCACCCTGTCGCCGGGCGCCATCGCCGTCACGTTGTCGGGGGGGATGCCCTCCGCGCAGGGTCCGCTGGTGAGCACCAGCGTCCCGGGACGTCGAGCCTTGGACAGCTTTTCCAGGTCGCAGTGGTCCCCATGCCCGTGGGTCACCAGGACCACGTCTCCCTTCTCGGGGTATTCGCCGGCGTAGGGGTCGATGTAGATCCTCTGGCCTCGGGCCCTGATGAGGAAGCTCGCGTGGCCAAGCCAACGGATGATCATGTCGATTCATGTCCAGAGTCGACGTGGTCGCTATTATACTGTGCGACCCTCCGAGGGGCAGGGGAAGTGTTATAAATCCATGCCCTAACTTTTACTCTCGAGTAAGACATGACGGAAGAGCCCTACGAGTACGTGAAGAGGCTGCGGACCGTCCACGCGCCCATCAGCCCCGAGGGCATCGACGCCCACTACGGCCACTACCGGCGGCCGCGGATCCCGACCATGGACGGGAAGGTGGTCATCGAGGCCGCAATCCCGGGCTGGCAGCCGGTCTGGTGGTGGAGGGAGAGGGGCGTCGAGCGCCTGCCGCCGGGGGCCGAGGGGGGGGCCACCTGCATCCAAGAGCAGGCCGACGCCATCATCGAGTGCGTCAAGGCGGGGGCGGCCGTCGTCCACACCCAGCCCAGGGACCCCAGCGACGGCCTGAGCCGGGTCCACGCCCCCGAGCTCCTCGCCGAGATCATGGACCGGGCCTTCAGCGAGGTCGACTTCATCACGGCCCACCACACCTGGGGCTGGGACTTCGCCAGGGGCTGGGAGACCGACTACGTCTCGTACCCGAGGGAGCTGCTGGAGCTGGGGAAGGGGAACAAGTACGTCCAGTGCGGCATGGTCATGTCCATGCCCGGCTACGACCAGGGGGCGGCCATCCACAGCAAGAGGGCCATCGCCGAGGGGACGAGGTTCTTCGAGGAGAACCGCATCAAGCCCATGTTCAGCGTGGAGGCCTTCGCCTTCGAGCGGTACAAGGAGACCCTCTTCGACACGGGCGTCGCCCGGTGGAAGCCCTACTGGATCGCCGTCCAGCTGGGGAAGCACGTCGACCAGCTCACCTGGCAGGACCCCTGGTCCTACCGCCTCACCATCAACTGCATGGAGATGGTGAAGAGGAACATGCCCGGGGAGGACGTCTTCCTCGGCGTCCCCCCCGCCGGCCGCAACTGGCTGCCGATGACCGTCGTCGCCCTCCTCTACGGCGCCCAGGTCGTCAGGGTCGGCCTCGAGGACCAGTTCTACCTCTGGCCCCACCGGGACGACATACCCCAGAAGGCCTCCGACACCGTGGAGCTCCTCGTCCGGATCGTCAAGGACCTGGGCAGGGAGGTCGCCACCGTCGACGAGGCGAGGGAGATAACGGGCGTCGAGCTCACAACCAAGGACTAGCCTTAAAACGACCCCGCCGTCCGCCGCCCTCCTTTTTATCCCACGGATCGCCGGCTAGGACTTCGCAGGGAAATCGAGTGACATGCCAGATACGGATAAAAAGAACGCCCGCGAAGGATCAGCACGAGGCTGGTGATGTAGTTACCCTACTGCACGAGGTGCGGATCGCCCGTAGGCGAGGAGGATAACTTCTGCCACAGCTGCGGTCAGAGGCTGAAGCCCGGGCAAAGGGCGGCGCGGGAAGGCGTAGGCTCAGAGGGCCCAGACGGCCTCGACACGGCCCGGCCCACGGTCGCGGCCCTGACGGTGGAGGCCTTCAGGAGCGTCCTCAGGCCGGCTCCTGTCCGCATCGATCCCTCCAGGGTCGTCTACGCCAGGAGGCCTCACAGCCCCATGAGGAGGTACCTGCTCGCGGCCGCCGTCCTCATCGTGGTGGGCCTCTCCATGACATACGGCGGCGCCTGGCTCTCCAACATGGGCCTGACCCTCGCTGGGTTCGCCGCCCCCACCCTCATCCTCCTCTGGATGACCCGAAACGATAGATTCGAGCGGGAGCCCCTGCCCCTGGTCGCCGTGACCTTCGGCTGGGGCGTCTTCTGCGGCATCCTGGCCGCCGTCCTGAACCTGCTCCTCGCGATTCCCATGCTGGGGCCGCCCGGCGCCGCATTCGTCGAGGAGCCCCTGAAGATGCTCGGGGTCCTCTGGCTGGCTGGGCACGGCGGTCTGGGGGCGGAGTTCAACGACCACCTCGACGGCATGGTCTACGGCGCGGCGGCCGGCGCCGGCTTCGCTGGGCTGGAGAACCTATACTACATCCTGGGGCTCATCACCAGGGGAGGGCTGCCCCCCGCAACGGCCGTGGCCGTCCGTTCCGCAACATCCATCTGCCACATCGCGTGGAGCGCCATCGCGGGCCGGTCCCTGGGCCTAGCGAGGGCCATGAGGGGGGGCACCCGCCCCTGGGACATCCTTCCGGGGCTCGCCGTCGCCGTCCCCATGCACTTCGTCTGGAACGCCTCCTCCCCGGCCCTCGACCTATTCCTTCTCCTCCCCTTCTTCATGTTGACCCTCTACAGGCTGGTGAGGGCCGCCCAGAGGGATGAGGAGGGCTGGGGCTACCTGGATCTGGCCCCGGTGGAGTAGGCCGACCAAACGCGCCCATTCGATTTTTAAGACCTCAGGAGAAGGGTATCGCGGAGCGGGGAGGAAACTCGCATGAGACATCTGAGGGAGGCAGCCGATGAGATACTTCGGGGCATCTCGGAGGCCATGGAGGAACTCGACCTCTCCCAGGTCGAGGGGATGCTGGAGGCCCTCCTTCGGACGAGGGCCGGCAGGAGCAGGGTCCTCGTCGTCGGCGCGGGGAGGAGCGGCCTCGTGGGAAAGGCCTTCGCCATGCGCCTCATGCACCTGGGGTTCGACGTCTACGTGATGGGAGAGACCATCACCCCCTCCGTCGGAGAGGGGGACCTCGTGCTCATCATCTCGGGCTCCGGCAGCACCGCCCTGCCGGTCACGGTGGCGGGGATGGCTAAGAGGCTCGGAGCCCGCGTCCTCGCCGTGACATCCCACCCCGACTCCCCCCTGGGGAAGGCGGCGGACCACCTGGTCCTCATCCCCGGCAGGGAGAGGAGGGCGCGGGAGGAGGAGTACAGCTCCCGCCAGATGCTGGGGGAGCACGAGCCCCTAGCCCCCATGGGAACCCTGTTCGAGGACGCCTGCATGGTCTTCCTAGATAGCGTCATCGCCGAGCTCATGGCGCGGCTGGGCACCTCGGAGGAGGAGATGAGACGCAAGCACGCCGCGATAGAGTAGCCGAGATGACCCATATCGAAAATCGGTAACCGAAATTTTTTAGTAACCAACGCGAAGTAACTCTGGGGGAGTACATGAAATGAGCGGAGGCTACGTTGGAAAATTCTTGAGGATCGATCTGGGTTCTGGTCGAATCAAGGACGAGAAGATCCCGGAAGAGACCTTGAGAAACTTCATCGGCGGGAGGGGGTTGGGAGTAAAGATCCTCTACGATGAGCTCAGAACGGGGATAGATCCACTACTCCCAGAGAATAAAATCGTAATCTTGACGGGCCCTGTTACCGGAACGCCCGCACCCGAGAGCGGAAGATGGTGCTCGGTGACGAAGTCGCCGCTGACGGGGACGATACACGACTCTCAGAGCGGAGGGGACTTCGGCCCCTACCTCAAATTCGCGGGGGTCGACGGCGTAATCTTTGAGGGGGCCTCTGAGAAGCCGGTCTTCCTCTGGATAGAGGATGGAGATGCAGAGCTCAGGGACGCCTCTCACCTATGGGGGAAGGATGTCTTCGCAACCACCGACGGCATCATAAAGGGAGACAAGAAGACGCGAGTGGCATGCATCGGCCCCGCGGGGGAGAAACTGGTGAGGTTTGCGAATATCATGAATGAGAAGCACAGGGCTGCGGGGAGAGGAGGCCATGGGGCTGTTCTAGGAAGCAAGAAAGTCAAGGCCATAGCCGTTAGAGGCGATACGCGCCCTCCCATAGCCGATGAGGATGCCCTGAAAGCAGTAAACAAGAGGGTTATAGAGAAGATCCATGAGATGTCTGCAACCGGCGACTCCCTTCCCAAGCATGGTACAGCCGTTCTCGTGAACTCCATCAATGAGGAGGGAGGCTACCCCACGAGGAACTTCCAATCAGGCGTTTTCGCAACCGCGGAAAGGACGAGCGGGGAGACGCTGACCGACACCCTGCTCATGGACAAGATGGGGTGCTGGGGATGCATAATCAAATGCGGAAGGGTCTCCAAGGTCCCTCCATGGAGCCAGTACAGCGGAGAAGGGGAAGGCCCAGAGTATGAGACCATATGGGCCCTGGGCGCCCAATGCGGAGTAGACAACCTGGAGGCGATCACAAAGGCGCACTACCTCTGCAACGAGCTGGGAATAGATGCGATAGAGATGGGGAACCTCATAGGGTTAGCGATGGAGCTGTACGAGAAGGGCTACATAGAGCCGGAGTTGACGAGGGGCCTGGATTTAAAGTTTGGGACTCCCCAGGCGCTGATCGAATTGACATGGAGGACCGCCATCAGGTCGGGCATAGGCGACGACATAGCAGAGGGAGGGGTCAAGTTCGCCACGAAATATAGGGCTCCGGAGCTCTTCATGGGAGTGCGAGGACAAGGACTGCCCGCCTACGATCCCAGGGCATTCCAGGGTCACGGCTTAGGTTACGCCACATCTAACAGGGGAGGATGCCACCTGAGAGCCTATCTGATAGCAGGAGAAGTAGTCGGTGAGATATGTGGACAAGAGATAGAGCTGGACCCGCTTCAGACGGAGGGCAAAGCGCAGTGGGTCAAGACCTTCCAGGACCTCTATTCGGTATGCGATAGCTTGATACTCTGTAAGTTCAACACCTTCGCAACAGGCGCCGAAGAGTTTGCCTCGACGCTATCCGCCGTCACTGGATGGAGATACACGGCCGATGACATAATGAATGTTGGGGAGAAGATCTACAACCTAGAGAGAGCCTTCAACGTAAGAGAGGGGATCCACTGGGAAGATGAAATACCCAAGAGATTCCTAGAAGACCCCCTCCCGGATGGGCCGAAGAAGGGGCAGGTGTTTAAGCTTGAAGAGATGCTTGAAGAGTACTACCGACTCAGAGGATGGAAAGGAGGCAAACCCACAAAGGCTAAACTGAAGGAGCTGGGATTAGATCGAGCTTCTAAGGAAGTGGGAGTCTAGACCCGTCCCCTTCCTTATTTTTTATGCGTGGTGATAACATGCTAATAAGAGTGAAATTTTTTGGGGATACGAAATATTATCTAAAAAAGAGCGGGATGATGATAGAGATTCATGAAGGGAGAACAATAAGAGAATTTATATTTGAACTATCGGAGATTGTGGACGTGAATCTTCTTGATAAATTTTTGGATAAAGATGAGCTTCGTCCAGGAATAAGAATTTTGGTAAATGGAAGAAATATTTCACATTTGCAGGGGTTAGAGACCGAACTTAAAGATCACGATTTAGTTTCCATCCTGCCGATAGCAGGGGGAGGATAAAGATCACCCACGGCCCCAGCGCAAAAATATTCGCGACGAGAATTGATCCCGCTGGATCTTCTCGGGGGAGGATCGTGGCTCACAACCATTATAAAAGGCTACCGTAAGATACCGTCAGATGGGGCATGCCGTACAAGGGCTACAAGTCCATCACCGTCAAGGAGGAGGTCTACGACAAGCTGTGGGCCATCTGGGAGGAGAACAGGGAGGAGTACCTGAGGCAGGGCATCACGAGCTTCTCCGGCTTCGTGACCCGGTACCTCTACGAGCTCGCAGAACGAGAAGAGCGACGTACTCAGAGACGCTGAGCCCCCTGGCCCTCGCCCACTCCTCCAGCAGCCTGAGGAGCCACCCCTCCACCTCGATCTCCTTCACGCCTCTACCCCCGATCCATCCCTCACCGCGGATAATCACTGTATGTTGAGGCTTCCATGAACCATCGGGAGCCCGAAAGGCCGGCGGGAGGAGGCCTCTGCCCCCCGAAGCGGCCGGGAGAATCCCCGGGAGCCCCCGACTATTTGAGGGGCTGTTGCAAGTGTATGTTAAAAATGGCCGCTTCACCCCCTTTTTTGTACGATCCCTACACGGTGTGGATTCTGCCACCCGAGAGCGTTCAGGATACAGCATCGGAGCCACGGATCACGGCCGGGCCCATTCGCAGAGAGGGATGACCAAAGGCCTGGCTCACGTCGATGCCCCTGGTTCCGCCTCCAGTCGCCTGACCAGGCTCCTGAACCTGCTGGATATCCGCCACAGCCCCACCCGCCGGTCCTCGGGGCAGAGGAGGATCGCGAGGCCCTCCCTCAGCGGCTCGACGAACACCTCTAGGTCGCGGCCGAGCCAGGGTCGGACGACGTCGATGTCCCTGCTGGGGACCGGGATGAGGAGCCTCTCGTACTCGTAGCATATCACGCCATAGAGCCTCTTCCTCGAGATCTTGCGGACGAGCCTCAAGACGTACCTCCTAGCCGTAGACGAAGGGCGAGGCGCCTCCGCCTGAAGAGCCGCGCCAGCCACGAGCGGGCCTCATTGGAAGCCCTCGACGTGGCCGCGAACACGGCGCAGGCCCTCTCAGCCGCCTTCCAGCCCCCCAGGCATCCCTGGGGATCATGGTCTACGAGCGCTGGCTTGTCCGGCGCCGTTTAAATCTTGCCGACGCCCGGCGAGGGGAGGGGCCGATGAAAATGCGGGGCGCATAGCGGAGACGCCTGTTCACGGGCTGGGAGCCGGTCTAGGCCCGTCTTCCGGCCCCTCAGCCTTCGGCGCTTCCCTCGTCCCGGTGGAGGAGCTTTGAGAGGAGGATGCGGGCCGGCCTATCGAGGGGGAGCCCGACGGCGTACATCGCGAGGGCGGAGAGCGTCGCCAGGCTTACGGCGTAGCCGGCTATCTCGGCGCCTGTCCAGCCGTACTCGAACACCACCTCAGCCGGGAGCTCTGCCTCCTCGGGTATCCGGACGTACATGAGGCCGGGGCCGGCCCGGTATATGTCCAGATCTCGCTCTCCATCCGCCCGGACGAGGCGGGCACGCCAGTTCTTGAAGTAGCTCTCCTTGAAGAGGACGCCCCCGACCCGTTCACCTAAGGCTACGGTCACCTTCTCCGGGTGGGGGCGGCTGACCCCGCAGCCTGGGTCCATGCCCGTCTCGGATGCCCCTGCAGCCCATTCTACCATCTTCGACAGGAAGGCAGACTCCACGCCGTTGCGGTAGCTGACGACGTGGTAGGGGAGGTTCAGCCCGGACCAGACGACGCGCCCCTCCCCGTACTCTCCCATCGCGACCAGCGGCCGCCCCTCGATCCAGAGGACGGGGCGAGCCCAGGGGCGGACGCTCTCGTCGCGGGACGCCGAAACTCCCCACGGATGGTCGCCGAACAGGGCCGGAGAGAAGGAGGAGAGATTCACGCCGTCCGTCACGGGGCTACCGGCGCTCGCGAGGTCCCACTCCGCGCCGAAATCCGTCCACGTGGTCCCCTCGACGGGGCACGGAGCCGGCGTGGGCGAGCCCGAGTCCGGCGAGAAGCCCGTCTCGACGAACAGGCCGCCGCCGCTCTCGACGTAGGCCTCCAGGAGGCTCCAGGCCTCGGCCTTGTCGTGGTAGCTGTAGCCGTAGAGGGCTACGGCGTCGAACCTGGCCAGCTCCTCCAGGGAGTGATCGTCGACGTGCTCGCGCCCCCAGACGGATATCACGCGGCTGCTGTCGGAGATGGCGAGGGCCCTGAAGATGTTGTCGGTGGTCCCGATGATGAGAACAGCGGGCCTGTTCGAGGCCGAGACTATGGGCGAGGCATCCCTGTAGATGAAGCCGTGGAGGTCGCCTCCCTGGACCGCGTGCTCGAAATGCTCCGGGTCCGCCAGAAACTTCTCGCGGGCGTCGATCACGGCCCCGTCGGACCGCCAGGTGACGTGGAACAGCCAGTAGAGCCAACTCTCCCCGAGGACCCCCTGATAGTACCAGTGCCTGGTCTGGGGGACCGCGTACCGGTAATTGAACCACTGGGACATGCGGCGGTCGTCCAGAGGCATGCCGAACCTGAACATGACCTCATCCGCGTCCCCTTCCAGGAGGCGCCTGATCTCCTCGCTGTCCTCAGACGCCGGATAGCATCTGAAGGGGTAGCTGACGGGAAAATAAGCGAGGGACAGGACCACGATCAGCGCTATCAGGGACAGCGCAATTCGGGGGCGAGCGGCACCCAGAGCTGCCTCGCCCAGCAGCAGCCCGCATATTATGGCCAGGAAGATCGCCAGGAAATGCAGCGAGTTCGAAGGCTCGAACCCGCTTAGATGACGCCCCGTGGGAACGACCGTGTAGGCGAAGAGGAGAACCGAGACGACACCCAGAGCCAGCGCGACCCTTGTGGCCGGCTCATCCATCTTGAACTCTCCGCGGCGCTTCAGCAGCAAGACCGCTATGATCGGCAGGATCAGGGGGGACAGGCTGACATCTATGCGCCGCGCGAGGGGCAGGAACATGTTCCGCTGTGGCGAGAGGATGTACTCCCAGATCTGGCTGGTGTAAGATACCAATCCGTACTGCTCCTCGGGCCTAGTGGTCAAAAAGGGCAGGTAGAAGTAGGCGGAGAGCAGAATGGCCGGGGCAAAGACCTTGAACCCCGCGCCCAGCTTCTGCCTCACGCCCCTCGCGTACAGGAGGATGATGAGCGCCGCGGCAAAAGAGGCGATGGCCGCGGGCAGCAGCTGGCTCAGGAGCGTCAAGGTCAACGCGGAGATCGCCGCCAGGTGGTTTCCTCTCGTCTGGTCACGCAGGTACCTCAGCAACGCCCAGAGCGCGAGGGGTATGAACCCCGTGGCTATCGTCATGGCGTACACGCCCTCCACCTCCCAGGAGACCCAGAGGGCCGGCGTGGAGAGGGCCAGGAACGACGCGGCCAGGGAGGCGTGGCGCTTCCCCGTCGCCTCCAGCACGAGGGCGTAAATCCCCGTCCCCAGGAGAACGTAGCTGAGGGCGGCGAGGAGGTTGAGGGAGAGCTCGATGGAGAGGGAGGGCACCAACGATATCAGCGATGCCAGGTAGTACGGCAGTGGGAGGTACCAGAGGAGGAAGGGCATGCCCGCCGCCCACTGGTAGTTCCATCGGCAGTGGGGCCAGTAATCCATGAGGTACTTGACCTCGGAGACCCATCTGTACGCGTCGTAGCCCCTGGGGAAGGCCGCCCATAGGCCGATCGCGAAGGTGAACGCGATCGTGAAGACCGAGATGATGGATATGTCGAGCATCACCTTCTTATCCAAGGGCCTTCCTCCAGCATTCGAGCGCGATGGACGTCCCCCGGGGATCGGATACGGGACGCGGAAATCTCAATTACGATTCGATAATAAGTGTTTACAACCCTTAACATTATGCTGGTTCACGCCGCGCGGTTAGAATGGCCGATGCGGGATAATACCTTCCGATGGGGAGATGAGCGAGGGAGGAGCCGGGAGCCGGACGCCCGCGTATATGTGTTATTAGTGAGTAAGGGGAGAACACTAGGGAAGAAGAGCCCAAACCGTGACATGACATGAATGCGAGATTCTCCATTTCGCTGAACAGCGAGCACGGGCCCACGACTGACGCCGTCAAGCTCGCCGTCGAGGCGGAGAAGCAAGGACTGGAGTGCGTATGGTACTGCCAGGACCTCTTCAAGCGGGACGCCTGGGTCTTCCTGACGGCTGCCGCATCCCACACCAGCCGGATCGGCCTGGGCACGGGCATCGTCAACCCCTACACCGCCAACCCCGCGGAGCTCGCCATGGCCGCCGCCACCCTCGACGAGTACTCGGGGGGCCGGGTGCGGCTGGGGATAAGCGTCGGCGCCGTCGAGTTCCTCGGGTGGGTCGGCATCAGGGCTCGCCGCCCCCTCGCGGCCATGCGGGAGTCCATCGACCTCATCCGCCGGCTGATGAGGGGGGAGCGGGCGGAGCACGATGGAGAGGCCTTCGGCGGGTGGACTCGGGACGCCTACATGCGATTCAGGCCCCCACGCAGCGTCATCCCCATCTACCTGGGGGCCCAGAGCAGGCGGATGCTGGAGCTGACGGGAGAGGTGGCCGACGGCGGCCTCCCCCTCCTCTTCCCCCCGGAGTACGTGGAGGACGTTCTGAGGTACGTCGCCGCGGGGGCCAGGCGCTCCGGCAGGCGGCTCGAGGACGTGGACGTGGTCGGCTGCATCTGGTTCTCCGTCTCCGAGGACCCCGAGGCAGCGAGGGAGGCCCTACGCGACCTCGTGACGTTCTACGGCCCCCATCTCGCCCCCGAGATGATCGGAAAGGTGGGCCTGGCCCCGGGGGACTTCGACGCCATCCGGCAGGCCATCTCCGAGAGGGACTACGCCCGGGCGCGGAGCCTGATGACGGATGAGATGGCGCAGCTGGCCGTCCATGGCACGCCGGACGAATGCGTCGAGCGCATCGAGCGTCTCGTGAAGAAGGGGTTGACGCACATCCGTTTCGGCCCGCCCCTGGGGCCGGACCCGGGGGAGGCGATAAGGCTGATAGGGGAGAAGATCATCCCCCGCTTCGAATCGGATTCCGCGACGGCCGAGCGATGAGACCTCGGCCCGCGTCTCTCGCGAATCTTCGCCGTGCCCTGTCGGACAACGGAATCCGTTGCCCCACCCACGTTGTTCTAGGCCTTCGCCGTTGTCCATCGCCGGATGCTTGGATACATGACGCGGGCCGTGGAGGCGCGCGATGGCCCGTCGAGGATGCGCGTTTTCTCATGCGCGTAAGATCGTCACGAGGGCGATGTTGATGATTTCGAAGAGGATGGCTAGGTAGAAGGGGTACACGCCGCTGAAGGCGGTGTATACGAGCATCAGGGCCACCGGCCCCACGACCCCCCCGACATCCTGGAAGGTCCTGTAGAGGCCAATGGCCCCTCCCCTGACGGAGGACGGCATTATATCAGAGAAGAGCGCCATCAGGGTGGTCAGGCTGAAGCCCTCGCCGAGCCCGCTGAGAAAGCTCACTAAGAGCATCAGGTTGAGCCCCTTTATCACGGTGAAGGCGTAGAGCGTCGCTACGCTCGTGACGTATCCCGTGATCAGGACCGGCTTCCTGCCGAACCTGTCCGAGAGGACGCCGGCGGCGAGGACCGAGATCACCTGGCCCGCGATGCTCAGGCTCAGGACGATGCCTATGTGCTCCAGCGGGAACATCAGGTACCTCTTCAGGTAGAGCTGGAGGACCGTCTGGAATATCCCCTGCCTGATGAACATCCTGAAGAGGTTGCAGACGCAGACGGCCGCTATGCTCCAGTCCCTGAGGCTCGACAGGACGTCTCTCAACGGAGGCTTGGGCCTTGGGGCGCTCGAGGGCTCCGCCATCTTCATGCTCCTCGAGGTGAGGGCGATGAGGAGGGATGTCACCGTCAGGGCGAGGGTGACGTAGAAGACTTGGTTATAGCTCATGTAGACGGCGAGGTACGCGCCTATGGGCGCGCCGATGAAGCTGCCGATGAACTCGATCCCCTGGAACACCCCCAGCGCCCGGCCCCTGGTCCTGGACGGGAAGAGGTCGATGAGGAGGGCCATGTTGTTCATGAAGTAGAAGGCGGTCCCCAGCCCCCACACCGCCCTGCCGATGATGAGCAGATATATGTTGCCGGCCACGGCGCAGAGGAGGGGGCCCATGACGCTCAGCCCGATCCCGAAGATCAGGAGCCTCCTCCGGCCCAGGCGATCGGATATGATGCCGGCGGGGATCTCGAGGAATATCCTGGAGAGGAACCACGCCGAGACGACGAGGCCCACCAGGAGGCCCGAGGGGTCCAGGCTGTCGGCGAGGATAGGGAGGAAGGAGCTGGGCAGGCTCATCCCCGCCATGATGATGAAGCCGATGAGGATGAGCTCGAAGTATATCCTCGGCATGGACATTGAGTTCTTTACACCGCCTCGCCCCTCGTTTATTTGCTTTATGCGCGAAGCATCCACGCAACTATTTTTAAATAGCTCAAAACAAGGGAGGGGAGGATGAGACATGAGCGCGAGGGAAGAGCAGGAGATCGGGAAGGCGGTGGACGCCTACCTCAACAGCATCAAGACGGGGGAGAAGAGATACTTCGAGAGGGCGTTCTACCCCGATTCGGTCGTCATCAACGCGGGCGAGGGGGACCCCGAGAGATCGACGAGGCCCATCGACGTGTTCGCCGAGGACGTGAGATCACGCCATGAGATGGGCGTGCGCTGCGAGGAGATACCCCTCGGAATGACGATCAGCCACGTGGGGAACGCCGCCAACGTCAGGCTCGATTTCGAGCTGATCATAGGCGACCGGACCCTCTACGGCACCGACTACTTCAACATGGTCAAGCGCGACGGGAGATGGAGGATATCCCAGAAGATCTTCGACGTGACCCACACCAAATAGCGAAGCCGCCTCTTGCAGCGCCGCACGCGACGAACGCTGGGACATATCAGGCGTGGAGGACGTATCAACGAGGCATTGGTTTCGATTATCCCGGGGCTTAGGCCTCCTCCGCCTTCGCCATCCGCCGCATCCGGAGCCTGTACCGCCGGTACCGGTCGTCCATGGAGAACTTCGCCGGATGGGGGACCTTCACGGGGCCGCCGCAGGCGGGGCACTCGTCCTGGCGGAGGGTGTACCTGTCGCACCTGACGCAGCGCCTGAGAAGCCAGACCAGGGGCCGATCCTCCGCTACTCCCGGGCGAAGGAGAACGCCCCGTGCCCCTCCCAGGAGGCCTTGGCGGACTCGACGATCCTCTCCAGGGCGGCCTCGGCCTTCCTGTAGTCGTCGGCGGTCACCTCGATCCTGTACTTGGGGGCTCCCAGGGTGTACAGGGTGACCTCGGCCTCGTTCTCCTCGGCTACCTTCTCCGCCTCCAGCAGCGTCCCCTTGATCACCTCCACGCCCCTGGGGTCCATGGACGTGAGCTCGAGGACCCCCTGGATGGTCACGCCCTTGACGACGATCTTATCCCGGGCGATCTCGGCCAGGGCCTCGGCCATCTCCCCCGAGACGCCGGCATCCGTGAGGGCCTCTGCCCCCCTCTTGGCCGCGGCCTCCATCCCCGCGTAGAGTCCGCCGTACTTGTCCACGAGCTTGGAGCTCGCCTCTCTGAGGATTTCATCGCCGACCTTGAGGTCCTTGGCGGCCTCCCTCAGGAGGGTCTCCGCCCTCCGGTTCTTCTTCCAGTCCTCCATCTTCTTCCGGCGCTCGTCCCTGGAGACCCGCCTCAGGGAGAGGTCCACGTGGCCCCGGGAGGTGTCGACCCGGAGGACCTGGAGGACGGTCTTCTGCCTCTCCCGGACGTGGTTACGGATGTTCCTCACCCACGTGGACGAGATCTCGGAGATGTGGAGGAGCCCCTCCTTGTCGTACTCGTCGAGGCGGACGTAGGCGCCGTACCTCTCTATCCGCTGCACCGTCGCGACGACGAGCTCCCCGACCTCGGGCCACTCGGGTCTTTCAAGGCCCATCCTGCTCACCCCAGCACGGAGACGACGAGGCCGCTGATCTTGGCCTTCCCTCCCCGGGGCTCCGCGAGGACCTCGCCGCATGCCCTGCACTTGATCACGTGGGTGGTGTGGCTGAAGATGATCTGCTCGCCCATGCAGCTCCGGCACCTGACCCTGAGGAACCGGGAGGCGGGCCGGGGGATGAGCTCGTCCCACTCCACGGCTATTCGACCTCCAGCTTCTTCAGCCTCATCCCCTGCCGCTGGAGGGTGTAGCCGCACTTCCTGCACTGGAGCTTCAGGGTCATCTTCCTCGTCGTCTTCGCCTGGTTGTGCTGCAGGGGGAACTTCTGGCCTCCGTACCCCTTCTTCCGCTCCTCCTGCCTCCTCTCCCCCAGCTTGGCCCCCTTCCTCTTCCCCGCCTTGTAGATGGAGACGGAGAACTCGGTGTGGGAGTTGCACCTGGGGCAATAGGTCCTCATCGTCCTCGGCGCCTTCATCCGGAGACCTCCACCTCCTTTGCGATGCCCCTCCTTATTAGGTTTTCAGCGTTCTCTTCCGGTATCGACGCGACGTCCTCGGGCTGGAAGGGACCGTATGTCTTCATGTCGATGCCGATGATGGCCGGGATCGCCTGAACGAAGCGGACCACCTTGAGGCCCCCCCTGGGCGGCCTCCTCTCCACCTGGGGCGGGCGGCCCATCAGCACGCTCTTGACCCGATCGGCGTGGTGGGATAGGAGGCGCTTGAGGTCGGCGTGTAGCATCTTCTCCTCCGGCGTCATGGCCGCCGCGTCCAGCGCTGCCCCGTCCGTCTCCGAGGCCACGATCTTCCTCAGCCTGAGCTGGAAGAGCTCCTGGAGCATGTGCTCGGCGTTCTCCCTCTCCCTCTCGGCGATCCTAGCCCGCATGGACCCCCGCTCCAGCATCCTCGTCTGCTCCCTGAGCCGCTGGACGTACTCGCTCATCTCCCCGAAGAACCCCTCCGGGAGGGGGCGGAGGGCCGGGCCGCGCCGCTCGTTCCTCCACGCGTCGAGGAGCCTGCCGTACCTCTCGGTCATCGCTCCACCCTCGCGGCCCCCTTGCACAGCAGGAAGACGGCGGCGGCCAGGGGCAGCTCGACCCGCTCGTCCGCGTAGGGGCCGTAGAGCTCATCGCCTATCCTGAAGCGCGGCGCCTCCCTGACGTGGACCGTCTCCGTGCCGCCGGTCAGGGCGACGGCGCTGATCTGGGGGTCGTAGTCCTCCAGCTCGTCGATGGCCACCGTCTGGGCCAGCCACCCCGTCTTCCCGTGTAGGGTGTTGGACAGCCGGATGAGGCGGTTCACGTCCGTCGTCACCACGGTGTCGATGGCCGACGCCTGCTCCTTGACCGCGGCCTCCATGAGCCTGCCCAGGGGCTTGGGGCGGATGTGCTTCAGCACGCCCCTGGCTGGGCCCTCCCTCAGCAGCCTGAGGATCTCGCCCCGGCCCTCGAGGATGCTCCGGGCGGCCGCTCCGCCCAGATCGAGGCGCTTCAGGTCCTCGGGCGCCGCGTGGGCGACGTAGTCGTAGAGGGCCTTGACGGCTCGACCCCTCCACCCCCCCTCCGCCATGGTCGGCGACCCTGCCCTCCCGCCGAAGCCGTGATGCTCCGGATCGATGCCGATGCCCATGACGTAGTCGACGATCTCCCTGCGGGCGAGCTGGTCCAGCCCCCTGACGTCGGGGCTCCTGACGTGGACATGGTACCCCCTGTTCCCGGAGAAGTTGACCTCGAGCCCGCCGGCGGCGGGGCTGAAGCCGAAGTCCTGGATGATGATGTCGAGGAGCTTGTTCGCCTCGAACTTCGCCAGCTCCAGGCACCGCTCGCAGAACCAGGTCTCCTCGTCGAAGGCCGCCTTCCCGCATCGGGGGCACCCCTCCGGCGCCCTCCCCGCCCCCTCCTCGCCGCAGGCCCTGCACCTCCACCTGTCGTGGTCCGCCTTGCAGGGGGAGTCGATGTGGTCGGCGTCGATGTCGAAGACCAGGTCCGCGCCCATCCACCCCTTCCACTCCATCTCGGCCTCGGGGGCCTCGTAGTAGGCGGAGGAGTAGTAGACGTGGGCGGGGGCGCTGTCGGCGAGGCGGCGATGGAGCTGCTGGATGTCGTCGAAGGCCGTGTGGCGCTGCATGCTCCGGCCCCCGAAGGAGAGGAAGGCGAACTCCCTGCTCCTGATCTCCGGAGGCGCCTGGACCAGCTCCCCCCTCGACTGGTAGTACCGCCTGAACGTCTCCGCGACGAAGGGGATGCTCCCCCAGCCCTCCCCATCCATGCGAGCTTCAATATCTACGTGGGTAGGCCCCTTAAAAACGCGTTCAGGAGCGGCCCGAGGCGCCGGAGGACACCTTCATGCCGTTGAAGGGGCAACTCCCGCAGAACTCGGGGTCGAACCTCACCAGGTTTCGGTAGCGCCCGCAGAAGT
>Ga0111229_118_pt1 | contig 18616 bp, 17 predicted proteins | sample DeeMarSWOR152_54_FD_80383 | JGI IMG/M metagenome (GOLD analysis project Ga0111229, IMG submission 80383) | Crenarchaeota group-15 archaeon DG-45 | reverse complement strand
AGATGTGCCGGGCAGACTCGACCCTCGGAACGGCCGTCATCCTCGCGGACCTGGGGTGTGAGCTGATCCTGAAGTTTGGAACGGAGGAGCAGAAGGGGGAGTATCTCGGGAAGGTGGCGAAGGGGGACGCCATCTCGGCCGCGGCGTTCACGGAGCCTGCCAGGGGGAGCGCCATCTCAGAGCGACTTGACACGGTCGCCGTCGGGAGAGGCCGAGGGTGGGTGATCAACGGGACGAAGACGATGATCACGAACGCCACCACCGCGGACTTCTTCATCACGCTCTGCCAGACGGACGCCGAAGCCCAGCCGCCATACAGGGGTCAGAGCCTCTTCATCGTCGCCAGCCACGCGCCCGGGATCGGGGTAACGAAGATAGCGAACAAGATGGGGATAAGGGCCTCCCCAGTGGGGGAGATAAACTTCGACGACGTCCATGTCCGGGGAGAGAACATGATCGGGGTGCGGAACAGGGGATTCTACCACACGATGGATTGGTTCAACGAGAGCAGGGTGGAGGTCGCCGCTCAGGCCGTGGGCATGGCTCAGGGAGCCCTCGACCGGTCCCTGGTGTACGCGAGGGAGAGGGAGGCCTTCGGCAGGAAGATCTCGGAGTTCCAAGCCGTCTCCCACAAGCTGGCGGAGATGGCGATGAAGATCGAGGCCGCCAGGCTCCTCGTCCACAAGGCCGCTTGGCGCATAGACCAGGGCGAGGCCGACCCCCTCGCATCGTCCATGGCTAAGGCCCTAGCGGGCAGGGTGGCCGTGGAGGTCGCCGACGAGGCTGTCCAGATCCATGGCGGCTACGGATACCTGGGAGAGTACGATGTAGAGAGGATATGCAGAGATGCTAAGATCACCGAGATCTACGAGGGCACGAGGGAGGTGCAGAAAAATACCGTGGCGAGATTCCTCCTTAGAAGCTGAGCGACCAACAACCAAACGTGATTCCTGAATGGAGCCCGCCGACGACGCCGACGTCTCCTTCAGAGGAACGCGTAGATAGGTTTCACGTTGGAGAACGCGAAGGAAAGCTATTTGAAACCAGCGGAATCATTTTAGCCGCGGTGGAATGGGTTGAATTTCGAGCTGTCTGAGGAGCAGGAGGAGATCAGGGGCGCCGTCCGAGAGTTCGCAGAGAAGGAGTTCACCCCAGAGCTGGCGAGGGAGCACGACAGGAGGGAGGAGTTCCCCCACGAGCTGTACAGGAAGGCGGCCGAGCTCGGCTTCATCGGCATGCACTTCGAGGAGGAGTACAGCGGCCAAGGCTTAGGCCTCATGGAGACGGTGCTCACCGTTGAGGAGCTGTGCAGGGCCGACTCCACCCTGGGGACCGCCATCATGATAGGGGCATTCGGCAGCGACATGGTCGACATGTTCGGCACCGAGGAGCAGAAGGCGAAGTACCTGCCGAAGGTCGCCTCGGGGGAGTGGATCGCCTCGGGGGCTTTCACCGAGCCGGGCCGAGGGAGCGACATCACCATGGTCGACACGGCCGCTGCTAGGGCCGGAGACGAGTACGTGATCAACGGCACGAAGACCATGATCTCAAACGCCCCCATAGCCGACTTCGCCGTGGTCCTCTGCCAGACGAAGCCGGGGGTCGAGCACAGGGGCGAGAGCCTCTTCGTCGTCGACAAGGGGGCGGAGGGCTTCGAGGCGACGAAGATGGAGGGCAAGCTGGGGATCAGGGCGTCGGTCATAGGCGAGTACTCCTTCGACGACGTCCGGGTCCCCTCCGGCGCGCTTGTAGGCGTCGAGAACATGGGCTTCTACCACAGCCTCGAGTTCCTGGACGTCGGCCGCGTGGCGGTCGCGGCCCAGACAGTGGGCATGGCCCAGGGCGCCCTGGAGAGAGCCGTGAGGTACGCGAAGGAGAGGGTGCAGTTCAACCGCCCCATATCCGACTTCCAGGCCATCCAGCACAAGCTGGCCGACATGGCGACGCAGATCGAGGCCGCCCGTCTCATGACCTACAAGGCAGCCTGGCATATCGACCAGGGCAGGATCGTCCCCCTCTGGACCTGCATGGCGAAGAACTTCGCCACCTCAGCCGCGGGGAGGACCATCTACGAGGCCCTCCAGGTATTCGGGGGATACGGGTACCTGGCGGAGTACGACATCGAGCGCTACTACAGGGACGTCAGGGTCACGGAGATATACGAGGGGACAACCGAGATCCAGAAGAACATGGTAGCCCGGTTCCTCCTCAGAGGGTAAACCTGGCCTCACCCCCTTTTCCCATTCAAATCCCGAGATAAAGAAGCTCTTAATCCGCGGATTACATGCTATTCGCCCTTGAACTCGGGCTTCCTCTTCTCGAAGAAGGCCGATATGCCCTCGACGGTGTCTTCGGCGGAGGCGATGATCCCGAAGGCCTGGGCCTCCATCTTGAGGCCGGCCTCGAGGCTGAGCTGCGTGCCCAGGTTCATGACGTGCTTCGCCTGCTTCAGCGCTATGGGCGGTCCCTCCGCCAGCCTCTGAGCCAGGGCGCCCGCTTCTTCCAGGAGCTTGCCGGGGGGCACTACCCCATGCACAAGCCCGATCCTGAGGGCCTCCTTGGCAGGTATCCGGTCGCCGAGCATGATGAGCTCCTTGGCCTTGGCCAGCCCGACTACCCTGGTTAGCCTCTGGGTCCCCCCCCATCCCGGGATGATCCCCAGCCTTATCTCGGGGTTCCCCAGCTCGGCCGACTCGTCGGCCACCCTGAAGTCGCAGGCCAGGGCGAGCTCCAGCCCACCGCCTAGGCAGAAGCCGTGGATCGCGACCACGCATGGCTTCGATGAGGCCTCGATCTTGTCCATGAGCCTCTGCCCCCTCTCGGAGGCGTCGCACGCGGATATCGGGGTGAGGCCGGCGAACATGGTCAGGTCGGCGCCGACGCTGAAGGCCCTGTCCCCGGAGCCCCTGAAGACGATGCACCTGACCCCCTCATCCTCCTCCGCCTCGTCGAGGGCCGAGGACAGCTCGTCGATCATCTCCAGGGTGAGGGCGTTCATCCTGTGGGGCCTGTTGAAGGTGATCCACGCGACCCCGCCCTCCTTCTCAACGAGTATGGTCTCGAAGCGCCCTCGCCTAGCCATACTCGTAGAACCCCCTTCCGGCGCCCCGCCCCGTCCAGCCCCTGCCGACATAATCCTCCAGCAGGGGGCACGGCCTGTAGGCCTCCTCCCCATACCGCGCGTGGAGTTCCTTCAGCTTCGCCAGGGCGGCGTCGAGGCCGAGCCTATCCCCCTGCTCGCAGGGCCCGGAGGGCCAGCCCGTGCCCAGCTTCATGGCCTTGTCTATATCCTCCGGCCCTGCCACGTCCTCGTGGACCAGGCGGGCCGCCTCGTTGACGGCCACGGCGTACACCCTCTCTACGTCGAACTTCCCCGCGAGGCGAAAGGGGATTCGGGGGCGGCCCACCTTCCAGTCGTAGAAGCCCCTGCCCGTCTTCTGGCCGAGGTTCCCATCTCTGACGAGCTCCTCGAGGGAGGGGCAGGCCTTGACGACCTCCCCGTAGGCCTCCTCCAGGACCTTCGTCACGTCGTGCATGACGTCGAGGCCGATCACGTCGGCGAGCTCGAAGGCCCCCATGGGGAAGCCGGCCTTGTACTTCACCGCCGCGTCCACCTCCTCCATGGTCGCCTCCCCCCTGTGGACCACCCAGAACGCCTCGTTGAGCACGGTCCCGAGGACCCGGTTGACGATGAAGCCCCTGACGTCCTTCCTGACCACGACCGGCGTCTTCCCCAGCCTCTCGACCAGGCCCACCATCGCATCGACGGTGTCGTCGCTGGTCCCGTCCCCCCGGATGACCTCCACTAGGGCCATGAGCACGGGAGGGTTGAAGAAGTGCAGCCCCACCACCTTCCCCGGCCTGCCGGTGGCCGCGGCCATCTCCGTTATGCTCAGGCTCGATGTGTTGCTGGCCAGGATGGCGCCCTCGGGGGCCACCCCGTCGAGCTTGCCGAAGATGCGCCTCTTCAGATCCAGGTTCTCAGGGACGGCCTCCACCACGAGGTCGACGTTCCTCACGGCCTCCTCTAGGCTCAGGCTCGTCCCTATCCTGGAGAGGGCGGCCTTGGCGTCCTCCTCCCTGATCCGCCGCCTCTCCACGAACTTCCCCAGGCTCCACCTGATGCCCTCCATGCCCTTCCTCAGGAGTTCCTCGTCGATGTCGACCATCGTGACCTCGAGCCCCGCCAGGGCCAGCAGCTCGCAGATGCCGTGACCCATCACCCCGGCTCCGATAACGGCCGCTCTCTCCATGCTCCGTCACACCTATCTGTAGATGCATTCCGGTGAAAAGTTTTTTCAACCCCGCTAGGCGGGGACGAACCAGTACGACGCCTCGCCCTCCGGCGTCCTCCCGACCTGCAGCCTGACCCTCATCCCCACCTCGACCCTCGTGATGTCCGCGTCCCTCAGCCAGGCGAGGACCCTGACCCCCTCCTCCAGCCTCGCGATGGCGATGGTGTAGGGCGCGTGTCCCTGGAAGGACGCCGGCCGGGCGACCACGTGGGTGAAGGCGGCGACGACCCCTCGGCCGTCGAGCTCGACCCACTCCATCTCCGACGACCGGCATTCCGGGCAGTCGGCCACGGGGGGGAAGTGGAGCGCTCCGCATCCGCGACACCGGGTGGTGTGGAACTCGCCCTCCTCGATCCGCCGCCAGAACTCCAGGGTCCTGCTCGTCGGGATCTCGAAGACGAGGCTGAGGGTCCTCGACCTGATGGAGGGCATGGCGGACCACATGCGTCTCTACCGCCTCAGGATGGTGACGTAGCAGTAGTGGCCCGTGCCGCCGACGTTGTGGGCGAGGGCGACGTACCTCTCCAGGGGCGCCTGCCGCTGCCTCCTCTCGGCCTCCCCCCTCAGCTGCTTCGTCAGCTCGTAGATCATGGAGCAGCCCGTGGCCCCGATGGGGTGGCCCTTGGCCTTCAGCCCCCCGTCGACATTGACCGCGACCTTCCCCCCGATCTCCGTCGCGCCCTCCCTCACGAGCCGGGCCCCCTCCCCCTTCCCACAGAAGCCCAGGTCCTCGTAGGCCATGATCTCGGCGATGGTGAAGCAGTCGTGGACGGTCGCCACCTCGACGTCGTCCGGGGAGAGCCCCGCCATCTCGTAGGCCCTCTCCGACGCGGAGACGCTCGCCCCGAGGCCCACGTAGTCCGGCCTCTTCACCAGGTTAGCGGTGTCCGAGGCGTAGCCCACGCCCGAGACCCAGATTGGAGCGTCGACGCCGATCTCCCGGGCCCGCTCCTCGGAGGCGAGGACGACGGCGGCGGCCCCGTCGCAGATGGGGCAGCAATCGTAGAGCTTGAGGGGCCACGCCACGGGATAGGAGGCGAGCACCTCGTCCACCGTCGTCTCCCGCTGGAAGTGGGCCTTCGGGTTGAGGGCGCCGTATCTGTGGTTCTTCACCGCCACCAGGGCCAGGTCCTCCTCCGTCGTGCCGAATCGGGCCATGTGGGCGGAGGCGTAGAGGGCGTAGTAGGCGGGGAAGGTCATCCCGAAGTTGTGGAACTCCCAGAGGTACGAGCCGGCCCTGCCTATGAGCTCCATCATGGTCGGCGTGTCCACCTCCGTCATCTTCTCAGTCCCGACGGCCATGGCGACATCGGCGTTCCCTGAGGCCACGTCGAGGTAGGATGCCAGGAAGGCCGCGCTGCCGGACGCGCACGCCGCCTCGCACCGGAGCAGCCCCGCCCCCGTCAGCCCGCAGTACTCGGCGACCACCACCGCCGGCAGGGCCTCCTCGTACATCCCCCCCACCGACGCGAAGGAGACGAGGTCGATGTCCTCCCCCGCGATGCCGGCGTCGTCGAGGGCCGGGCTCACCGCCTCGAAGGCGAGCTCCGACAGGTTGACGTCCTTCCGAACCCCGAAGGCGGAGTGCCCCACACCGATGACAGCGACCCTCCTCAATCCACGCCCCAGAACAAGGTCTCCCTTTCGAGCGATTTTAACCCTTCTGCCGAGGACCCTAGACACGCAGAACATCGAAACGACGGCTCTCAGCTAGGTTGAATGGAATGTGGACACCCAAGCCCTCTCTCAACCCATTATCTGATTCTCGGCTCCACCGATAAGGCGATGACTAATCTTTATAGCCGTAGTGCGAGGAAAATCTAATGGGAGATTCTATGGAGAAGGAGCTCAGGCCAGGGAATTGGCCCGAATGGGTGCCCCGCTCGATCGAGTATCCCGAGGAGCCCCTCTTCAGGCTGCTGGAGGGGGCCGCGGAGAGGCATCCCGACGCCACGGCCATCATCTTCCAGGACAGGAAGCTCTCCTACGGGCAGCTGAACGACCTCGCCGACAGGTTCGCCGCCGCTCTGCAGGGCATGGGCGTGGAGAAGGGGGACAGGGTCGCCCTCTTTCTCCCGAACATCCCTCAGTTCGTCATAGGCTACTACGGCGCGCTGAAGGCGGGGGCGACAGTCACCGCGGTCAGCCCCCTGTACAGGGAGAGGGAGCTGGAGCATCAGCTCGTCGACTCGGGCTCCGAGACCCTCGTCGTCCTCGACCTGCTCTACCCCGTGGCGGAGAAGATCCGGGAGAGGACCGAGCTGCAGAGGATCATCGTCACGGGCATCAAGGAGTACCTGCCCCCCGTCAAGAGGGCCCTCGGCTCCCTCCTGGGGAAGGTGCCGAGCCGCAGGGTCGGCAGGGGGCCCGGGATACACTTCTTCAAGGAGCTGATCGGGGCGCATCCGCCGCGGCCCACCGAGATGCGGATCGACCCAGGGGAGGACCTGGCCCTGCTGCAGTACACGGGCGGGACGACGGGCACCCCCAAGGGGGCGATGCTGACCCACCGCAACCTCGTCTCCAACGCGTGCATGTGCGACGCGTGGCTCCGGGCGGAGGAGGCGAGGGAGGTCCACGTGTGCGTCCTCCCCCTCTACCATATCTACGGGATGACCGTGACCATGAACGGCGCCATCGTCTCCGCCGGCGCCATGATCCTCATCCCCCGCTTCGACCCCGCGGAGGTCCTCGGCGCCATCCAGAGGCACAGGGCCACGGTCTTCTGCGGTGTCCCCACCCTCTACGCGCTCCTGGTAGACCGCCCGGACATATCCAAGTTCGACATATCCTCGGTCAAGTTCTGCATCTCCGGGGCCTCGTCCCTCCCGCCCGAGGTCCAGAGGAGGTTCATGGGGCTCACCGAGGGTACCTTGGTCGAGGGGTACGGCCTCACCGAGGCCTCGCCGGTCACCCACGCGAACCCCCTCGACCCGACCCTGGAGACCGTCAAGATCGGATCCATCGGCCTCACCTGGCCCGACACCGAAGCAAGGATCGTGGACGTCGAGAGAGGCGAGGCGGACCTTCCGGTGGGGGAGGTCGGGGAGCTGGCCGTCAGGGGGCCCCAGGTCATGAGGGGCTACTGGAACATGCCGGGGGAGACCGCCGACGTCCTGCGGGATGGCTGGCTCTACACGGGCGACATCGGGAGGATGGACGAGGACGGCTACTTCTACATCGTCGACCGGAAGAAGGACCTGATCAAGTTCAGGGGGTACAGCGTCTACCCGAGGGAGGTCGAGGACGTCATCTACGAGCACCCGGCGGTGAAGCTCTGCGCCGTCGTCGGCGAGCCCGATGAGACGAGCGGCGAGGTACCGAAGGCCTACGTGGTGCTGAAGGAGGGGGCCGAGGCGACGGGAGAAGAGCTGATGCGGTTCGTCGGGGAGAGGGTGGCCCCCTACAAGAGGATCAGGGAGGTCGAATTCAGGGAGGAGCTGCCCATGACCCTCGTCGGGAAGGTGCTGAAGAGGACGCTCAGGGAGGGTTAGACCGAGGAGGCGTTCTCGGAAAATACCTGCTGATGCACGGGCTCAGGGGGTCCTTCAGCTCAGGGTCCAAGAGTGGGAGCACTTAGCGCATCTGTAGTGCTCGATGGTCCTCTCCTGCTTGACGCCCGCGTGCTCCCCCGAGATCACGGATGCGCGGTAGAAAGCCTCGTGATGGCCGCACCTGGGGCATGTCCGATTGACCATGAGGGAGTCGTAGCTCGAATTCTTGACCACATACACTCTCTTGGGCGGCGAATCCCTCTCCCTCCTTATCTCTATCTCCTCCGCCTGGACCTCTTTGCCGCACCTAGGGCAAGCGTATCCCCTCGGGGTTATCCTCATGAAGGAGCCGCATGTATCACAGAACTTCATGCACGAGCCTCAGCCTAAGAACCAACATAACAACCCGAATCGAGCCTCATAAGCTTTAACGTGGAATCGGAGCTCACAACACATGATTCGCATGTCCGAGTTACGAACCCCTTAAAATATGCGTTTGTTAGATCAGGGACGATGGCCATCAAGGCGGTCGGGTTCGACCTCTTCGGAACCCTCGTGGATGCCGAGGCGGATTGGGAGGACTGCGTGCGCTCAATGTGCGGGCACCTGAGGGACCGCGGGTACGAGTTCTCCGACGACGACTTCATCTCATGCTACCGAGCCGCGGCCGTCGAGCACAGGAAGGCGAGGCGAGAGGAGCTCCGTGAGGTCAACAACCGCGTCTGGGTGGCCGACGCGCTGAGTAGGATGAGCTTCGAGGTCGAGGCCTCAAGCCCCCACGTGGTATCCGCCGTCGAGAGATACTTCAGCCCGTGGCGGCTCACGGTCGCCCCCGACGCCCACGAGGTCCTCGAAAGGCTGCATGGAAAGTTCAAGATCGCCCTTGTCTCCAACTTCACCGACAGCGCCTACCTCCACCGATGCCTGGAGGCGCTGGGCCTCGAGGAGTTCTTCGACGGCGTCATCGTCTCGGACTCGGTCGGCTGGAGAAAGCCCCACCCGGCGATCTTCGAGACGTTCCTGGAGCTCACGGGGGCGACGGCGGATGAGGCGATCTTCATCGGCGACGACCCGGTATCCGATATCAAGGGGGCCAAAAACCTCGGGATAAAAGCTGTGCTACTCGCCAAACCCGGACATGCGGGCAGCCAAGAAGGGGAGACGGAGGTAAGGCCCGACCATGTCGTGAGCTCCCTGACGGAGTTCGGGGAGATGCTCCTCGCTGATAGCATTTAATGATATTTGGAAGGCGCACCAGACTATTCTGCGCATAATTTAGAGCGCGGAAAAGGTCAATTATTAAAAGATAAGATTTCTCGTATGAGTTAGCTCTTGAACTTCGACGTGCTCCAGGTTCGTGATGGGTTTTCCGAGAAGATTCTCCCCAATCTCCCTGAAAACCTCTATCTCACCCGTAGTGAAATATCTGTACGTCGTCGGCCCGGCCTTTGCCCTGTCCAACCCATTTGATTCTAGAATTTCTTTGAGATGTTTCACGGTCTTGTAGGCTGGATTAACGATGGTTACGCCCCCGCCAACGACCCTTTTTATCGCATCCTCCAAGAAGTGGAAATGCGTGCACCCCAACACCAGCGTATCTATGTCTTCCTTCAGTAAGGGTTCTAAACATTTGACGACTATCTCTTCGACCTCTCCGCCCTCGGTCTTCCCCGCCTCGACCAGATCCACGAATATCTGACATCCCCTGCTGAAAACCACCGCGCTCGGCCTCAGCGACCTGATGGCCCGCTCGTAGGCCCGGCTCTTTACCGTTCCTTCGGTGGCTATCACCCCGATCCTGTCGTTCTTGCTCTCTTTGACGGCGGCCTCGGATCCCGGCCCGATGACCCCGATGATGGGCGTCGAGAACCGTCTGCGCGCCGCCTCGAGGCCGGCGGCCGTGGCCGTGTTGCAGGCGACGACGACAGCCTTCGCATCTCTCCTCTCCAGGAATTCGATGATCTCGAAGGCGAATCGCCTCACCTCTGTGAGGGGCCTGATGCCGTAGGGGCACCTCGCTGCGTCGGCGAAGTAGATTATCTCCTCTTCGGGCAGCTGATTGCAGATCTCCTTGACCAGGCTCAGCCCGCCGAACCCCGAATCGAAGACGCCGATGGCATTATCTTTTCTCATCCGTTGAGCGCTCCCACGGGCGATTTAATGGATTTTTCCGATCCAGACTCCTCCATAGCCGATCGATTTCCTAGGATTCGGAGTTGCTGGGTCGAGATCATACATGCCCGCCATTTAGATCAGGCGCCCTGCCATAGGAGCTTCAGCAGCTGGACGAGCCTCTCGTCCCGCCAGCGCTCCAGCTCCTCCATCGACCTCTCCCGCACCATCTCCATCCCCGCGACCCCCTCCACGGCCTTCTCCATCGCGGACTCCGGCATCTCGGTCCAGCTCGCCATGGTCTCCAGCCAGGAAGCCTTGGAGCCGCCGATGTGCCGCAGTAGGTACTCGATGCCGCCGCGTCCTCCTCCCAGGTGATAGGTGAGGTAGGGTCCCATGATGGCCCACCTGATTCCGGGCCCGGCCCGGACGGCCTTGTCCACATCCTCCACCGACGCCACCCCCCTGTCCACCAGGTCGAGGGCCTCCCGCCAGAGGGCCACCGACAGCCTGTTGGCGATGAATCCCGGGACCTCCTTCCTGAGGACGACGGGCATCTTGCCGATGCTCTCCATAAGGGCGATGGTCCTCCGGGTCGTCTCCTCCGACGTCAGCTCACCGGGAGAGAGCTCCACCAGCGGCACGAGGTGGCTCGGGTTCCAGGGGTGGGCGACGATGCACCTCTCCGGATGCCGCCGCGCCGCCTTCTGGATCTCCGTCATCAGCAGCCCGGAGGTGCTGCTGGCGAGGACCGCATCCCCCGGCGCCACCGCATCCATCTCCGCGAAGACGGCCTTCTTCACCGCGTAGCTCTCGAAGGCCGATTCTTGGACGTGGTCGGCGTCCGCCACAGCCTCGGCGAGGCTCGTCGTCGTCTCGACCCGCCCCATGGCCGCGTCTGCGTCCTCTCCGAGGCCTGCCTCCGTTAGGAAGCGCACGTGGGTCTCGACCCGGGCCACCGCCTCGTCCAGTTTCTCCTCATTCAGATCCTCAAGGATCACGGTATACCCCCTGAGGGCGAAGATGGCAGCCCAGCCCTGACCAACGAGGCCGGCTCCCACGCACGCGATCCGGTCGACCCCGCTCAATCGTACATCCCCTCCATCAGGTAGGGCGGATGCTCTTTTGAGCTTTGGGCATCGGCGCTCCGAAGTGTGGCTCATATCGCGTTCAAGCACAGAAAGGCATCGCCCGAGCCGTATACAGGAAGTGGCGTGTATTGACTCTGTTGGCCTCATGCCTCAGAGGGCGATGTCTCCTTCAATCCTTTAGGTATAGGACCTTCCCGCCGACGATGGTCATGTGGACGGTCACGTCCCTTATCTCGTCCGGCGGCAGCGCCGTCAGGTCCCCATCGAGGATGGTGATGTCCGCCAGCTTCCCGGGCTCCACGCTCCCCTTGATGTCCTCCTCGAAGGAGGCGTATGCCGCCTCGAGGGTGTAGCACCTGACGGCCTCCCCCAGGGTGATGCGGCTCTCCCTGATGGGGTGATTGACCGCCGACCATATGCCGTAGAGGGGGTCGAAGGGCATGCAGTCGGAGCCGAAGGCGACCCTCACGCCCTCATCCAGCAGCAGCCGGTACGGATTGTTCTGCCTGAGCCGTCGGGGGCCGAGGCGGGCCTCGTACATCCCCTCGGGTCCGCTCCACTCGCCGACGAAGTTTGGCTGCATGGAGGCGACGATAGTCAGCTCCCTCATCCGCTCTATCTGTTGGGCGGTGAGAACCTCGCAATGCTCTATGCGGTGGCGGTGGTCCCTCCGGGGCGCCTCCCTCAGGGCCTCCTCGACCGCTTTCAGGGCGAGGTCGATGCCCCTGTCGCCGATGGCGTGGACCGCCGCCTGCAGCCCGCGGCCGTGGACGGCCTTCACCCTCTCCGTCAGCTCCTCGGGCGGCATCATCAGCAGCCCCCTTGTCTCCGGCTCATCCGCGTAAGGCTCGAAGAGGGCCGCCGTCCTCGCCCCCAGTGAGCCGTCGATGAGCATCTTCGCCGAGCCGAGCCTCAGCATCTCGTTGCCGAAGCCCGTCCGAACCCCCAGCTCCGCCGCCGCCTCGTAGTGGGGGTGGGCCATCATCAGGTACGCCCTCACCTTGAGGAGACCCATCTCCCAGGCCGTCTGGTAGGCCCCCACGCTGAAGGCATCCACCCCGGCGTCGTGGATGCCCGTGCAGCCGAGGCTGAGGGCCCTATCGCAGGCCCGCCTCAGGCCCTCCAGGGCGACCCCCTCCGTGACGGGCGGTATCACCGCCTCCACCAGATGCCTGGCATCTCTCAGGACGCCCGTCGGCTCCCCGCTCGGCCCCCGGTCGATCCGGCCTCCGGGCGGTTCCGGCGTACCTCGGTTGATCCCGGCGAGCTCGAGGGCCCTGGAGTTCAATGCGACGAGGTGGCCGCATACCCTGACAACCATGATGGGATGGCCTTGGGAGACGGGGTCGAGGTCTTCCCGGGTTATATAGCGCCTCTCATCCCATTTGCTCTCATCCCATCCCCTCCCGAGCACCCACTCTCCCTCCGGCGTCCCGGACGCCCGGGCGCCCACGAGCTCCACCGCATCAGCCAGCGACGCCGCCCCGCTGAGGTCGACGAGGCGGATCATGGCGATGCCCATTCTCAGGAAATGGGTGTGGGCATCGATGAGGCCGGGGAGCACCGTTCTCCCGGACGCGTCGATGACCTCGGCGCCCTCGGGCATGGCCACCTCCTCCCGCCCGCCGACGGCAACGATCCAGTCGCCATCTAGGACCACGACGCTATCCTTCACAGGGGCGCGGCCGGTTCCGTCGATGAGGACCCCGCCCACAATAGCCCTCGGACAAGGCTTCGGAGACAAATCTGACTCCTCAAAGTGAATATCCCGCCCACAAGTTTAATCTTTCGAGCCCGATGTGGAGCTCTCGGCCGATCTCGAAGGGGTAAGAGGAGGAGGGCCGCTAAACCGCCCGAGGGGAGAGGCTTGTTGCGGATAGCGGCGTTCTCCTACACGGGCATCATAACCCTGAAGCTGTTGGAACGCTGGCTACGGGCCCCGCCTACGCCGGCTCTCCTCGCAGCCAGCAGGGTCTCTTGAACACTGGGTCAGGGTATTGATAGAATCCCCTGCCCGTTTTGACGCCCAGATCTCCCTTCTCAACCTTCTCCCTCAGTATCCCAGGAGGCCTGTCCCTCTCGTCCCCGCTCTCCCGGTAGTACCGCTCTTCGATGGCGAGGACGACGTCCAGGCCGATGATGTCCATGATCATGAATGGGCCCGACGGCGTTCCCAGGTTGAACATGAAGGCCCGGTCTATGTCCTCGAAGGAGGCGTATCCCCCGTCCACGAGGTGCAGCGCCTCCCTCTTTATGGCCCTCCACACCCGGTTGAAGGCGTAGCCCGTGATCTCCTTCTCCACGAGGATGGAGGTGAGGCCCACGCGCCTCAGCAGCTGCGCGGTCGTCTCGATGGTCTCCTCGGAGGTATCGGCTGAGCCCATGACCTCGACGCACGGGTGCTCCCAGACGGGGTTGCTGAAGTTGACGGCCAGAACCTTCTCCGGGCGCCCGGTTGCATCCGCAAGGAGCGACGGCCTTATCGAGGATGTGTTACTGGCGAGGATTGTGCGGGGAGCGCAAACGGCATCAAGCTGACCGAATACTCGTCGCTTCACCTCCACGTCCTCGTAGACGGCCTCGACCACGAAGTCGGCATTCGCCGCCGCCTCCTCGATCCCGGTGAAGTAAGCGATCCGTTGCCGGGATTCGCGCATGGACTCGGGGGAGATCTTCCCGTCCTCAACCCTGTGTCTCAGAACCTCCATGATCCTCTCCCGGGCCCTGTCCAGAGCATCCTTCGAGATATCGGTGATTGACACGTCGTATCCGTGCGCTGCGAATTGCAGGGCGATCTGATGGCCCATGGTGCCGGAGCCCACCACGCAGATCCTCCCGATCTCGTGCAACTTCAAGGGATGTTCACGCTTTGGCTAGCGACGATGAGGGTGAAAAGATTTTCTCGTGATCTCCTCGATCGACAATACGGCGAGGGCTCATTCCCCGAGGTTCAGATCGATCATGAAGCATGCGAAGGCCTTGGCGCAGTCGATCAGGTGGTCGATGGGGACATGCTCGTCCGGTCCGTGGGTGCCCATGAGCATGTCGCCCGGCCCCATGCAGACGCCGTGGATCCCCAAGGCCTGCAGGAAGGAGACGTCTGCGACGGCCTTGAATCCCGAGAATATGGCCTCTCTTCCCGTGGCGTTCCTCCAGGTCTCCGCCAGGATCTGGCATTCGCGGCGTTCTACATCGACCTCGAAGGGGGGCCAGACGATGTTGGGCTTGATGAGCTTCGGCGGCCTCTCCCTCAGCCAGTCGTCCGTCGAGGCGTAGGCGTCGATTAGGCCCCCGATCTCGGCCAAGACATCCTCGTGCTTGATCCAGGCGGGATGGTAGCAGTTGAAGTGGGCCCTGGCGTATCCGGGGACGGCCGAGAAGTGGGTTCCGGCTTCGACGATGCCGGGGTTGAGGGAGAAGCAGCCCACCCCCTGGGAGTCAGGCCTGGGGTGGCCCCCGCCGCCCAGTATCGGGTGCCGCCACCTGTGGTTCCACTCCCGCTCCTTCTTCTCCAGCAGTCGGAGCAGGCCCATCATCCTAGAGAGGGCGTCGACGCCCACCGCGCCGCCGCTCGGTATGCCCCATCTCTGGGGGAAGAGGACGAGGTTCCTCTCCCCGTCGTGGACGTCCTTACCCTGGATCACGATCTCGAAGTCGAAGGACCCCGGGCTGATGGTGTGAATCTCGCAGTTGGTGGGCTCGGGGTCGATGCAGAACTGGAACTCGTGGCCCCGCTCCAGCAGCCGCCTCGTCGCCCCCGTCGTCCCTATCTGATGCTCCATCGCCTCCTCCCCCACCACCGCCTCCAGGGCCACGGTCCCCCTCGGCCGTATGCCCAGTTCCATCAACGCCTTGACGGCCCAGAGGGCGCTGGTGATGCCCCCCTTCATGTCGTTGGAGCCCCTTCCATAAAGCATGCCGTCCCTGACGATGGGCTTCCACGGATCGGTCGTCCACTGGGGGAGCTGGTTCCGCGGGACGGGAAAGACATCCACGTGCCCGTTTATCAGGAGGCTGGCGCCGCGTCCCTCGCCCCTCAGGACGGCGTTGATGTTCGGCCTCTCCCTCTCCTTCGAGAGGCTGAAGCAGTCCACCTCGTCCCATTCCATCTCGTTCTCTAAGAAGGGGAGCAGAAATTCGCGCTGCACCTCCAACTCCTCTCCGGTTATCGACCTATGTTCGATGAACTCGGAGCAGAAGTCCACGATGTTCCTTCTATGTTCGTCGATCCAATCGTAAACTTCCTTATGGACATCCTTCAACTCCATTTTTCAGCCTTCTGAGAGTTGGAGGAGAAGGCGATATAAGATTACCTTTTCTCCTTGGTTCTCGCATATGAAGGCGGATCCCTCAGCCGGGGTTGCCCCTGCCTTGGGCGACCTCTCCAGCTCTCCGGTCAACGGCCTTTGCGCATCGAATATTGGGAGCCGGCTCGCCAACCTCGATATCTAGAATGTGAAGCGCTGGTACTCGTTGGAACATGGAGGCCCCATCGCGATGTGCAGCTCCGGGGCGGATGATAGGGAGTAGATCACGGAGCAGAAGGTGTAGCCTCCCCCCGGCTGATGGTCGTGGTGGGCGCAGATGGGCCCCTGATGGGCGCTCAGGATGTACTTGACGGCGTCCACGGTGAGGCCCCTGGAGGGGTCCCTCAGTCTGCTCTCTAGGTAACTGAATCTGTCGTGAGACGTATCCGGGGAGGCCTCCCCGAGGGGAATATCAGGTTGTCGTTGACGAGAGGGTGATTGGTGTGGTAGACTCTCCTCGACCCCTCGTATGGGATGTGTTGAACGACCTTGCGGGGCGAGCATTCGAAGTCGACGACCTTCTCCGCGTCCCCCATCACGTAGTTCTCGCCGGAGGCGTGCCCGATCTCGTGGATGAAGTCGATGGCCGCGTCGAGGCTGAGCTTCTCCAGGACCTCCCTGACGATGAAGTTGACGGGGAGGCCTTCCGTGGAGCTGTTCAGGTGGGACCACAACGCGTTGGTGCAGATGCCGATGGGACGGTTATTCAGGCCGCAGGTCCCGATGACCCCCGCGACCGTTGGCACAAGGGATTCCAGTTTCGACCCCGGATGCTTGATGCGGAACAGGACGCCCAGCCCCTCTATGTAGTTGGACCAGTCCAGGTTCTGGGCGAGGATGGCGGGGCTGTCGCCCTCCCTGAAGCAGCCCAGGGAGCTGCACCGTCCACCCGCGCGCTGCTCTAGCGATTGCAGATACCAGCCTCCCTCGTCCATGAGCTGAAGCGCGAAGATATCGTTGAAGTCGGCGCCGGCCCCATCCGCGATGCCCTCGACCTCCTCAAGCAGATGCGGCGTCCACCTCTCCACGGCGGAGATGAAGCCGGTCCCCTCGACAAACTCATTGACGAGCTCATCCGGGTCCCCGCGGAGCTGCTGGCCGAGCTGATATTTCCACCTATCTAACACTTCAAAGATCATCGGCCTCAGGCTTTCGCCATGGACGCGGCCGCGCTCCTTGGGAGTTCCCCTCAAAACGAGAACTTCGATACGCGAGTTGTTTTTCATGGGAGAGCCGCCTCTCTAGGTCTACTAGGTCGATTTGAGACCTAAAAGAAACTTGCCTTTACGGTCACATGAACGCCGCGATCGTTACGATCATCCTAAAAGATGAACAGGGGGCCTGAGCTCTATGCGTTAGATGATCGGGCGATCCCGAGGTCAATATTTTTCCAGTTTTTCGTAGGCTCTTCGATACGCCTCTTCGCTGCTCCACCCTGTGAGCTCATGAGGCCTGAACATGCCCTCGGGCTCCACGTGCTCCCTCCGGCTCCTGATGCCCTTGAAGAAGACCCTGCGCCTGTTGTCCTCGGCGTCCGCCTTCGCCTCCTCCAGGCTCCCGCCCGTTCCGACGATCTCTAGGACCCTCCCGCCCGTGGTCTTCAGGGTGTCCCCGTCGAGCTCCGTTCCGCTGTGGTAGACCAGGCAGTCGACGTCTTCGAGCCCATTTATGGGCTGGTTCGTGTGATGGTCTCCCGGGTACCCCGGGTACTCGAACCTATCGTCCCTCTTCCCCACGGCGGGGACCCACGGCCCGCTCACGGCGACCAGCGCGTACGTGTGGACGGGGGAGAACTCGATGTCCACATTGCGTAGCTCGCCCCTGAGCAGCGAGTCCATCAGCTCGTAGTAGTCCGTCTCTATCCTGGGCAGGATGGACGACCCCTCCGGGTCCCCGTGCCTCCGGTTGAACTCCTCCACCCTGGGCACGAGCTCCCCGCCCTCCTCGGAGAGCATGAGGCCGAAGTAGCCGACGCCGGTGTACCTGTGGCCGGTCTCTTCCTGGAATATCTTCAGGGTGGGCACCGCTATCGTCTCCATCGTCTCCTCCCTGAACTTCTCCTCGTATGGATGCGGGGACGTCGATATCATGCCGCCGGTGTTCGGGTTGAACCTCCCGAAGTTCTCGATGAACCAGCGGGTCGTCAGATGGGGGTGCCCGTGGTCGTACGCCCTCTTCAGGTCGTAGGCGGTTCCGGCGAACTTCACGGCCTCGCCGTCGGTGTAGACGAAGAACATCATCTCGATCCCGTGCATCCTCCGCTCGACGACGACCCTGTCGCCGGCCCTGATCCCCTTCTCCTCGCTGTCGAACTCCCGCTTCACCATGATCCTGTCAACGGCGATCAGCGCCTGCTCCAGGCTGTCGCAGACGAGGGAGCCTTTCCCCCCGCAGATGCCGTCGGCCTTGACGACCACGTTCTCCCCCGGGTTCTCCCCGTAGAACCGACTTATGTACCGCCTCGCCTCCTCCGGGTCGTCGAAGTTCACGTACTCGGGTATGGGGATGCCGTGGCGGTCGAAGAACTCCTTGGCCCAGCACTTGCTCGTCTCGAGGATGCCGGCGTCGCTCACCTGCCCGACTACCCTGTCGAAGCCGGCGTCGTGGAACCTGTCGACGATCCTGCCGATGGTCAGGGGCTCCTCGGACCCGACGTCGACGATGGAGACATCGTTCTTCTTCGCGAACCCTATCAGCGCATCTATATCCGAGGTTCCCAGCCTCGCGGTCTTCTCCAAGAACTCGCTACCCGCGTTTCCAGGTGCGACGTAGACGCGGTCCACATGGGGACTCCTGGCGTAGGCGTGGGCCAGGGCATTATCCCTCGCCCCCCTGCCGACGATCAGCACCTTCGCGCCTGGCATGGGAACCCCTTGGGGTTCAACGTATTTAATCTTTGATTGGAACGGGCTGATGCGGTCGGTGGAGGGCATCTCCCCATCAAAAGGGTTAAGGAGGAACCGGGGTTCGCTCGCTGTCGGCGGGCGAGGGAACGGGTTGTTGAAGGGGTGGGTATCGCAGATATTATTAGTGCGGATTCATTCAGATAAGGAGGCAAAGGAGCGTTCGAGACCGACATGAGCGACGCGAATCGGAGCAGGATCGCGAGGCTGGAGGCTATGCTCTACGCGTCCGGTCGCCCCGTCAGCCTCACCATCCTGTGCGCCCATCTCAGGCTCGATTCAGAGAAGGAGGTCTCGGCCCTCCTCTCCACGCTCTCCGAGGTCTACGAGAGGGATGGGAGCCCCCTGGAGATCAAGGAGCTGCCCGAGGGGAGGGTGGTCCTCCAGCTGAAGCCCGACTACGCCCGGCAGGCC
>Ga0111229_120_pt1 | contig 18691 bp, 18 predicted proteins | sample DeeMarSWOR152_54_FD_80383 | JGI IMG/M metagenome (GOLD analysis project Ga0111229, IMG submission 80383) | Crenarchaeota group-15 archaeon DG-45 | reverse complement strand
CCCGGCGGATGACCCCTGCGTCTTCTCATTCAGCTATCGAAGCGTCATCGCCCACGGCGAGGCCAGGGTCCACACGGACCCTCTGAGGGTAGCCGAGGCGCTGAGGCTACTCGTTGAGAAGTACGCGTCTGCGGAGATGGCCGACCGGATGACAGTTGACTCCATCTCGAGGCGGCCCATCGCCGTCGTCGAGATCACGGTGGACGAGATGACGGGCAAGAGGAGCCCGCCTTAGCCGACCCGCCCTTTTCCCGCCTGGCCGCTCGGGATCCCCTTACCTTCGCCCCTTCCAGACTTGGTACCAGTGCATGAGGGAGCTCTCCCTCCACTCCGGCCACTGCGACTCGTAGAAGGCGGGGTAACCGTCGTAGCCGGCGGCCTCCTCCGCCGAGGCCCCCTCGTCGATGAGCCTCCCCATCTCGTCCCTGACCGCCTCGAACCACCTGAGCTGGGTCCTGATCTCCGACTTGTCGCAGAGGGGCCCGTGGCCGGGCACGATGACCTCGATATCCATGTCCAGCAGCGCCTCGAACGCCTCGATCCACGCGTCGGGGTCCGCCGACGGGTCGCCGGCCCAGGGGAACCGCTCCGCGAAGATGAGGTCGCCGGCGAAGAGCAGCCGGTCCTCGGCGACGTAGACCACCGATGAGCCGGCCGTGTGGCCGCCCATGTGCCTCATCTCGATGCCGTCGAGGGAGAGGCGGTCGTCGAAGACCCTGGTGGGGAGCACGATCCTGAGCCCCTCGTAGAGGGGCACCCTCTCGGGCCGGGTGAGGCGGACCTCCTCGATGAGGTTCGGGAGTTTATCCGGCGCCCACACGGTCCTCAGGTTCTCCTCCATCTTCTCCTTCAGCAGGCGGTGGGCCACTATCTCGCAGCCCTCGAAGGCCTTGGCGCCGAAGACGTGGTCCCCGTGGTAGTGCGTCAGCAGCAGGTGGGTGACGGGCATGCCGGTCATGGCGGGGATGCTCCGCCGGAAGTCCTCGCCGGAGACGGGGTACTGGGCATCGACGGCGGCGACGCCCTCCCCGAGCAGGATTATCCCGACGTTCCCGCCCGACTCCCCCTCCGTGTTGGCGTAGACCCTGTCCGAGACCCTGTCGAGCTTCATCACGACACCGAGTTATCCGTGGAGGTAGCCCTTAAATCTCTTCGCCTCCCGAGGCTCCGGCAGCTCACCGGGTCTTCAGGACCTTCATCTCTCCGGGCAGCTTCTCTGAGGCGTATCTGAGCACGAGGGCCGGCGCCTCGGCCCGCCAGCGGAGGAGGAAGCCCCTCACCTCGTGGGGATGGCCCTTGGCGGCCTCCTTCAGCAGCCAGCCCACGCCCTTCTGAACCATCTCGTCCCCGTCCGTCATCAGCCGCTCCGCGACGGCGAAGGCCTCATCGAGCATCAGGCCCTTCCTGACGAGGGGAACCAGCGACACGGCCGCCGCCCTCCGCCTCCACCGGCCCTCCGACCCGGTCCAGAGGAGAAGCCGCCCGGCCAGCTCGGGGTCGAGCGTGACCGTCTCCGAGATCAGGGAGGTGCAGAGGCCGTCGGTGGTCGCCCAGTTGGTCAGGCGGTCGACCCAGCCATCGAAGACGTCGAAGAGCTCCGGCGTGAAGCGCCCCGTCATCCTCCCGAGGAGCCTGATGCCGACGGAGGCCTCCTCCAGCACCCCCGACGCGACGAGCCTCCCCGCCACCTCCAGGGCCAGATTCAGGTCCTCCCTGACCATGGGGTAGGCCAGCTTTGCCACCTCCTCGATCTGGGGGCTCATCAGGCCGCGCACCTCCACGGCCTCCTTGAAGAAACGCTTGATCCGGGGCACGTTCTCCCGCCTGGCCCGTCTCAGGATATCGGCCCGGATCTCATCGACGATGGCGCCGCTCAACGGGCTCACTCGAAAATCGCTTCAGGCCTCCATATAAAAGGATGGCGTAAACCTTGACGCGCGCGAACCGATCCAAGATTCGCTTACATATGTCCGCGCCAGCCTAGCAGCCCCCGCTGGGGCTCTCGAGGAACTGCTGGAACTCCACCAGCCTTCCCTCAGGGTCCCTGACGAAAAAGTGATAGATACCGTACTTCTCATTGAGCTTCGGTTCCGCCTCTGCCTCTCGCCTGAAGGCTTCGTACATCGCGTCGACCTCCTCCTCGGTGTCGAAGAAAAAGGTGATGATCCCACAGGAATCCCGATCCTCCCTCAGGCAGAACCCCAACAGCAGATTGCCGTGTTTATAAATCGTGCAGTCTTCCTGCTCCAGCCAGACCTCCATCCCGACCCTATCCTCATAGAAGCCCCTCAACGCCTGGGGTTGATTGGTCCTGAAGAAAACTATTCCGGACATACGCTACACCCGTCACGCGCGCAGATAAAAAGGATAGGGTCAGCCCTCGTGATGCTTTTTGCTCGCGAACGCTGGGTAGTTGACGGAGAATGAGTTCAAAATCGTGGTAGCTGTAGGCATTTCCCGGATAGCGTCAATCATCATATCCGAGCGGGGTGACCCATTAGATCCACGAACAGCTTTCATCAATCCACTTTCTTAGCACATGCTTTTCGCCCTCTTCTAGCGATTACGCCTTTAAATAAATCGGGCATAATGGTCTCTAGGTGCTTTCGATGAGAGAGGACCTTGAGCTTCTGAGGGGGGCCGTCGACATCCACCTCCACGCGGGCCCCAGCGTCTTCCCCCGGCTCGTGGACGCGGTGGAGGCGGCGGAGGCGGCGAGGGCCGCCGGCATGCGGGGCATCGCCTTCAAGAGCCACCACGCGCCGACCATGGACCGGGCATACCTGGCCGAGAAAGCCGTGCCCGAGGTCGAGGCCTACGGCGGCGTCACCCTGAACTACGCCGCGGGCGGCCTGAACCCCTTCGCCGTCGACGCGGCGCTGAGGCTGGGGGCGAAGATCGTCTGGATGCCCTCCGTCGACGCCTCCAACCACCGCGCGCACTTCGGCGAGCTGGGGGGGTACGGGTCGAGGCTCGGCTACGAGAAGCCTCGGCTCTACGATGAGGCGGAGGGGATCACCATCTTCCGGGGGGACGGCGCGCTCGACCCCCGCCTGGGGGCGATCCTCGAATCCATCGCCGAGGCCGGCGCCGCCGTGGCGACCTCACACCTCTCGGTGGAGGAGTCCAAGGCGCTGGTGGAGGAGGCCCGCCGCCGGGGCGTCGAGAGGGTGGTCGTGACCCACGTCTACTTCGTCACCGCGTCCCTGCCCGTCTCCGATCAGAGGTGGATGGCGGAGCGGGGCGCCCTCCTGGAGCTCTGCTACTCCTCGTTGTCCCCGGCGTGGCGCTGCGCCTCCATCGACGACGTCGCGAGGGCCATACGCGAGGTCGGGGCGGAGCACTACATCCTGTCGAGCGACCTGGGGCAGGTGCACAACCCCCTGCCGCCCGAGGGGCTGCGCATCTACATCAGGCTGCTGCTGGAGCGGGGGATCGAGCCCGGGGACATCAGGCTGATGGTGAAGGACAACCCGGAGAGGCTGCTGGGGCTCGATGAGGGGCCCTAGACCCCCCGACGGGTCAGCTTCAATCAGCCATAGCCCCGGTTGACGACGGCCTCAACCCGCTAGCGGATCGTATCCGCCTCCCTCAGCGGCAGGGGCATCCAGAGCCGCCGGCATCGTTGCCCGTTAGCGCGAAATATTAAATACCCAACCATTGGAGTGTGTTAGAAGTAAGATGTTATTCACCTTAGAAGTCGGTTGGCCGCCGGAGGCTGCGCTGAGATACGCGAGGGTCGCGGCGGACCACAACTTCGATGGCCTGTCCAGCGGGGAGCACCACCTCCCCGATTCCATGCCCTCGCCCCTCCTCTGGCTGACCAGGTTCGTCGGGGAGTTCCCCGGCTCCATGTTCGCCACGGACGTGGCGCTGCTCCCCTTCTACCATCCGGTGCGGATGGCATCGGAGGCCGCCCTGCTGGACCACATGACTAAGGGGAAGTTCGCTCTGGGCATCGGCCTGGGATACGTGATCTCCGAGTTTGACCTCTACGAGCTGGATGTCACAAAGCGTCGGCTCATGTTCGAGGAGTCGCTCGCCGTGATGAAGGAACTCTGGACCGGGGAAGAGGTCGACCACGAGGGCAGGTACTTCAGCGTGAAGGGGAGGCTTCCCATCATGCCATTCACCCCCGGGGGACCCAAGATCTGGATAGGCGGGCAGGTGAGGCCCGCCATAGAGAGAGCGGCGAGAATAGGAGATGCGTTCGTGGGAGGCATCAGCACCCCGATCCAACGGTTCGGTGAGTTCCTGAAGATCTACCACGAGGCCTTGAGGAAGCTGGGGAAGGATCCCGAAAAAGCGGAGTTCCCCATAATGCGAACGGTCTGGTGCGATCGCAGGGAGGACACCAGGGACAGGATAAACAGGATCGTCTCGGAGCAGTATAAGACCAGCTTCGCCGTGAGGGAGGGCCACCCGATGCAGCATGACAAGTATGCCACGGACTACGAGCACACGGTGGAGAACCGCTGCATCGCGGGATCCCCCGACGCCTGCATAGAGCTGATCGAGAGGTACCGGAGGCTCGGCGTGACGGGCATCCTATGCTATGTCTTGACCTCGGAGCACACGCAGAAGCAATCCGAGGAATCGATCAAGCTCTTCGGCGACAAGGTCATCAGCTACTTCAAAGAGGATTAGTTTCTCACCGAGAGCGATCTTGCCATCGCGGCCGTGGCCTCTTTTTATTTTTCTCCAATGAGAGCGTATGCCCAATTGGAATCTTTTTGAGATCACGCTTCGATGATTTTCTTTGACTCGGGCATTGCGGGGGAGGGGGTAGGGCCTAGCAGGTCCTACCCGAGGTTGAAGCCCTGTTTTCTAAGCTGGGCCTGGAGCTTCCGGACGGCGAGCCTTCTCGGCTGAACGCCCTCTTTCACGCATAGTGCGGCGGCGGTTCCAGCGGCCTCTCCCAGCCCCCACGCCGTGACGATGTCTCTGGGCGCGAAGTATATGGCGGCCTCGTGGGTGATGGATATGCACCTGCCGGCGACGAGGAGGCCGTCCATCTTCTTCGGCACCATGCATCTGTAGGGAATGTCGTAGGGGGCGGTCAGCTCGGATGCGTCCCTGAGCTTCCCGTCCTCGGATATGTCCCACTCCCCGATCCTGTTCCTCAGGATCACGTCGTCGAACCTGGCGCCTGCCAGCATATCCCCCTCGGTGAGGGTGTAGCCTCCGGCGATGCGCCTGGACTCGCGTAGCCCCAGCTGGGTCGGGGTCGTCGAGATGTAGGCGTTCTCGTATCCGGGGACGTTCTCCTTGTAGAAGCTCAGCAACCTCTTTATCTTGCTCCTAATCTCGAGCTCGGCCTCGGTCATGTCCTCGGCGTCGGTCACATCCCGCCCGTAGCTGTTGATCAGGCCGATGGCGCCCTCGCCCGGGCGGGTCACGGCGTAGTACTTGGGGTCGGACTGATAGGGCTCGGGCAGCTTCCCCGGCCTGGGGCCCTTGTACACGGGGGGCTTGTCCCCGTAGGGGGGGTAGAAAACGGTGTCATCTATGATGTCCGGGACCTTCTCCGCCATCAGGTCGCGTATCAGGTTCGGGTTCCTCTTCAGCGCTCCCCTCAGCTTCGCGACGTCCACGTTCGCCAGTATGGCCTTGTTGCTCACGACCATGACGCCGCGCTCCACGCCGTCGACGATCCTCGAGCCCTTCGTCTGCTCGAAGTCCGCCCCGGCCCTCGCGGCGACGTCCCCGTCTCCGGTGGCGTCTACGACCACCTTGGCCATCACGGCCTGCCTGCCCGATTTGTTCTCCACGATCAGCCCCCTGACCGTGTCGTCCTCCACGATGGAGGAGGCGATGTAGGCGTGGAGGAGGAAATTGACCCCGGCCTCCTCGCAGAGCTCCTGCTTCACCAGCTTCATCAGCTCGAAGTCGTGATGGAACCATATGCTGGGGAAATCGCCTCTCTTCTGGGCCTTGAACGCCTCCTCGGGCCTGATCGAGCCTCCAACCTCATCGAGCCTCTCGCAGATCTCCTGAGCCAGCCCCCCTATCAGGGGCTTCTCCTCATCAGCCCAAGGGCTCAGATTCCAGAGGGCCAACAGGGGCACATATTGGGCGGTGGCCGCGCCTCCAAGAAAGCCGTAGCGCTCTATGAGCAATGTGTCAGCGCCGTTCCTAGCGGCGGCGACGGCGGCCATCGTCCCAGCGCAGCCGCCTCCCGCGACGGCCACGTCCACATCGTGAACGATGGGTATCCTCCTCTGTTTCTCTATATAGTAAGGATTATCCATTTCACGTAGATGGACATGGCCTGCTATTTTAAAATTTGCCTCGCATGCTGTCTCACATGCGTTTGGGGTCTTTCAAGGGATGAGGCCGATCACAGCACACGAGAAGGCTGAGGAGTTGCATGCTGGTTTAAATATGAAACAGCTATTTTACTGCCAATACAAATTTTTTCCTTTCTACACATTAGCCAAAGGCGTGGCTTACTATCAGATGACTGTCGCCGCCGTCGATAAGTTGAGGTTAATCTGTCTGGCCCTGTTCTCGGCAATACTCGCATCTCGGGTGGGATCGACACCCAGCGGGGGGGTTATCGGAGAAATCACCGACCCCTTCAAGATGATGAACTCACGGCCACGCTTCCTAAGGCCGGGGATGGACGTCGCTGAGAGTATTATTGAACGTAGCGTGCTCAGGTCGTGGGAGGTGAATAGATAGGCGATACCCATCTCCTCGCGCAGATCAAGAAGTTTAGTATGTCGGCGCGCAGGTGTAGATCTAGGGAGGCGACGGACTCGTCAGCAACGATAAACTTTGTATGGAGCGCTATCGCCCTCGCTGTGACGATCCTCTGTCTCTGTCCGCCGCTATCTTAAATTTTCAGGAGCATGAACTCTCTTTTTGGCGCACCTGCAATTTACCAAATTAAAAAAAGGGATTGGAGGCGCTGATCAAATTGTGGCTGTCATCTTCTCCTGTACCAGATTATTCCGCCGACGACGATGACGATGGCGCCGATTATGGCTCCGTATATCTCAAGTGGAGGTTTAGCCAGCGCTGTGGCCTCCTCTGTCAACGCAAAGGCCGCCGCCCAGTCTCCGGCCTCATAAGCTGCTTTCGCTGCTGTAAGTTTCTCACGAGCGTCTCCAACTTTATACATCTGACCGGCTAGCTTGTCGATCTTCTCCTCAGCCGCATCAATGACCTCTTTCACGCCCTCAGGCGTGTAGGAGGAGCCAACCGTCCACCATAAGATTTCCAGAGGATCGTCGTTACCGAAGGGCCCGATCGGCTCGCCCTGAAACTCGACTCTGTATGCGACATAGTCCAAAGCGTCGCCGACCCAGATTGTCACGGCTTGATCCCATATGATCTCTTGAATCTGGTCGTAGATCTCCTTCCTCTCTTCTAAGTCTAATGTTGTCTGACCCCTTAGGAAAAGCTCATCCACGGTCGGATCGATGTACTGCTGACAGTTGGTGTAGGGGAAGTACTTGATATTGGAGGACATGTAGAACCTTCCGGTAGTTACCGATATGTCGGGCCCATGATAAGGTGTGTCTTTCAGCACATCGAACTCCCCTCTGCCCCACTTCCCCAGCCTTGGTGGCCTGTCCATCCCCTCCAGGTTCAGCTTGACATATACCTTCTTCCAGTTCTCCCTCAGATACTCAGCGATGGCTTGCTCTTCGCCCCCGGTTATGTACGGCATATAGAGCTCGAATCTCCAGCCGTCCTCCTTCACAGGATATCCCGCTTCATCGAGCAGCGTGTTGGCCAGGTCGATGTCATACTCCCTAGGATTTGCCTCTGCTACGTTCTTATGTCCCCAGATTAGACTCGGGAACGGGCTCGTACCTTTGATAACCAGCCCGAAGAGGATCTTGTCGATGATGAAGTCCACATCGGTGGCATGGTGCAGGGCCTTTCTGACCTTCGTTGCGCTCTCGCTGAATCCTCCAACGATGGGATGAGCCGTCCCATTCATGGGGAACTGTATAATATGATAGGAACCATAGGCGCTATTCCGCTTCGTGGTTAGATAGAACCGCGGATCGTCCTTCCAAAGCGCATACTGCTGCGCTGGTACATATATCGCATCGGTCTCCCCCGTTTCAAAGGCATTGATGCTGGATATATCGTCTGGTATGATCTTGTGAATAATGGTGTTGAGATATGGCAATCCCCTCTTGAAGTAGTTCGGGTTCCTCACCAGTGTGATGTGGCTTCCGTGGACCCACTCCTTGAACATGAAGGGGCCGGTGCCGATGGGTTTCATGTTCGCCGGATTCGTCAGGATGTCCGAACCTTCGTAGATGTGCTTGGGTATGATGGCGGCATACAGTGTCGTGGACAGGTAGAGCAGTATCGGGGCGAAGGATTGCTTCGTGTACAGCACGACGGTGTAGTCGTCTATGACCTCAGCACGATCTAGGAATCCGAAGATGGAGGGGCTGTACGGGCACACGGTGGTGTTCTTCCATCCTCTGTTTACCGTGAACTCCACGTCGTAGGCGGTGAAGGGGACGCCGTCGTGCCACGTCGCGTTCTCCACGAGGTAGAACGTGTACTCCGTACCATCTGGAGATATCTCCCAGTCATAAGCCAAGTTTGGCCATATATTCCAGTCAGCGTCGGAGAAGACCAGGCTGTTGAAGATGCAGGGCACAACGGAGTGAGTGTTGGAGACCGTCGTCGTTATCGGATTCAGATGATCTGGTTCCGAGTCTATGTAGTCGGCAATAAAGGCGCCGCCGTATTTTGCTTCATCATATTTTCGCCATCCATGCACGTTGACTACGGGAAACAGCGTTGCCGCGACAAGTACTATCAGAAGTATTTTAGTCCAAATTCGTTTCACTAATCTTTCACCTGTTCTCAACTTTAGAAATTTAACATATTTATCGTTTACTAGTGAAAAGCCCAAGTTCGTGATCCTCCTGGAATAGTGCGCTCGAAGGTGTTTTCAGGTGAATACGCCGCTGTTCATCGAAATTCACGCTATGAATCGTTACGCCGTAGGTTTTCATAATCAACTTTATTATAGTGGTCTAGATATCGAGATCACAGATTTTTTACATCAACTCAAGAGTTCCTCCAAATGATCGCGATGAAGAAGAGGGTCGTTTAAAAGGAAAAAATGAAATGTATTTCTTTTTTCAGAGAACGTTATCTAGTTTACTATTCACAGTTCATATATCTGAGCTTAATATTTATGTAGTAGAATATAGAGACGCAAAAACGAACAAAAAAACAAGACTAGAAGTAGATAATAGAAGGTCTCATATTTGAATCCATTCAACAATTCCCTCATTGATAAATAACAAGGAAACCTAGTTCAGGTGCACAATCCCCTGACGCCCGAGGAGCTTCGAAGCTACATCAGGCTGCTGCTGGAGCGGGGCTTCGACCCAGAGGGGGTCGGCGTGATGGTGAAGGAGAACTCAGAGAGGCTACTGGGTCGAGCGAAGATTGAAAACGTCCCCAATCGTACAGACTAGGAGACCGATCCGATTGCTTGGTGCCGATTCCTCGTACTCACCTGTCTTCTCATCCCCGCGCAGCCGGGTGCCTAACGACTCGAACCCTTTTCAGATGGATCAGTTACCTCCTTCGTCGCAACAGCTTCGAGGTCGTGTATGCAGAATTTTACGGTTCTTGATGTCAACTATTATATATGTTTCAAGTTAATTATGCTAGAACCGAAATGTTATTTACCTATGGTGTTGGGTGGCCGCCGGAGTCCGCGCTGAGGTACGCGAGCGTGGCCGCTAAACACAATTTCGACGGATTCACCTGCGGGGAGCACCACTACCCCGGATCCATGCCCTCGCCCCTCCTCTGGCTGACCAGGTTCGTCGGGGAATTCCCCGGCTACATGTTCGCCACGGACGTGGCGCTCCTGCCCTTCCACCACCCCGTCCGCATGGCCTCCGAAGCGGCCATGCTCGACCACATGACCAAGGGGAAGTTCCATCTGGGCCTCGGCCTGGGATACGTCGAATCGGAGTTCGACCTCTACGGGCTGAACATCAGAAGGAGGAGGGACATGTTCGAGGAGTCCCTCACCATAATGAAGAGGCTCTGGTCCGAGGACGACGTGGAGCACGAGGGAGAGTTCTTCAACGTCAAGGGGAGCCTCCCCATAAAACCTCTCACGCCCGGAGGGCCGAAGATCTGGATAGGCGGGCAGGTGAGGGTCGCAATCGAGAGGGCGGCGAGGATGGGGGACGCCTTCGTGGGGGGCATCAGCACCCCCATCCAGCGTTTCAGGGAATTCAGGGACATCTACTTCGAGGCCCTGAGGAAGGAGGGGAAGAGCCCCGAGGATACGGAGTTCACCGTGATGAGGACCGTCTGGTGCGATCGCAGGGAGGACACCAGGGACAGGATAAACAGGATCGTCTCCGAGCAGTACAAACGCAGCTTCGCCATCCGCGACGGGCATCCCATGCAGTATGACCCGTACGCCACGGACTACGAGCACACCGTCGAGTATAGATGCGTCGCGGGGTCACCGGACACGTGCATCGAGATGGTGGAGAAATACCGGGATATAGGGATCACCGGCATACTCTGCTCCTTCGTTCATACAGGGCACACGCCAAAGCAGATCGAGGACGCGATCGCCCTGTTCGGGGACAAGGTCATACCATACTTCAAGGATCAATAGATCGAGGGCCTCGTATCCCGAATTTCAATCCCCATTCTTTAACTTTATTGCCTGCGGCGACCATACATTTTAACCGCTCTAAAAATAATTCATTTACATACGAGACTAAATATTAACTATGTTTATCATCATATATTATGCTCTTTTCTTGTATGCTTAGATTTAAATACCTACGCTGGGACATATATCACTGATCTACATGAAGCTGATTGTGTTCGGTCCCTGCAGGCTCGGGTGCTTGCTGGACAACGGATCGATCGTCGACCTGAACCACGCCTACGCCGCCGTCTTGGAAAGGGAGGGAGAGCCAAGGTACTACGCCAAGGCTAACGCCCAAGTTCCCTCGAATCTCCTCGCATTCATCGAGGAGGGCGCGGCGGGGATAGATGCTGCCAAGCGGGCCGTCGCCCTCGTGAAGAGCGGGGTGAAGGAGGGCCCGACGGGCGAGAGGCTCCTTTACAAGGCGGGCGAGGTCAAGATCCATGCTCCGTTGCCGAGCCTCGCGTCGAGGATCGCAATGATCGGCACCAACTTCTACGACCACACCGCGGATTATCTCTCCATGAGGGACGGCGTCAAGGTCACGAAGGATGATGTCCGTAAGAGCGTTGAGGAAGGCAAGCACGAGCCGTGGGGCTTCTGGAAGTTCCCCAGGAACGTCGTGGGCCCCGACGAGCCCGTCATATACCCCGCCAGGACCCAGCGCCTCGACTACGAGACGGAGGTGGCCGCCGTCTTCGGCAAGAAGGGGAAGGACGTCCCGGAGGACGAGGCCATGGACTACATCTACGGCTACACCATCGTCAACGACGTGAGCGCCAGGGATACGGCCCAGGGCGGCAGAGGGCTCTTTCTCAGCAAGAACTTCGACTCCTCGACGCCCATGGGCCCGTGCATCGTGACCGCCGACGAGGTGGGCAACCCCCATGTCCTCGCCATAAGAACGAAGATCAACGGCGAGCTCCGCCAGAACGGCAGCCAGAAGGACATGATCCGGCAGTACCCCTTCTGGGTCTCCTTCCTGACGAGCGACATGACCTTCTATCCCGGGGACATGATAGCCACGGGGACCTGCTCGGGCACCGCGCTCGACACCACCCCCAGGGACGCGGATGGAAATATGGCGCCTGACAAGTTCCTCAAGCCCGGCGACGTCATCGAGTCCTGGGTCGAGAAGATCGGCACACTCCGAAACCCGGTCATAGCGAAGAAATAAAAACCCTTTTTTTATATCCTTTATATCCTCACTAACATACACGGTAGTATCCAGCACGGTTAATGGAATAAAAAATCTCAATCATTTAGAGGGGATAGTTATTAATACGGTAAGAGATGCATAACGGTCCGAGGATCTAATATGCCTTCAATTCAGGAAGTGGTTGAGGCGAGGGAGAGGGGCGTGAGGTGGCTGCTCTCTCAGCTCAATGTCGACTGCTCCATCAGCCCCTACGACCACGCCATCGGCTCCTTCTACCGGCTGCCGTGGGCCTTCGCCGTCACGGGCCACAGCTGGGAGGGGGCCATGCTGCTGGAGTGGTTCCGGCGGAACATGTTCAACGAGGAGGGGGACTTCGCCGGCAAGTATTCGAGAGAGGACGCCGACGGGATGTACCCGTATCCAAACTCCAACCTGATATACGGCGCCCACCTCCTCCGCCAGTTCGACATATCCCAGAAAGGGATGAGGTTCCTCCTGACGCTTCAGGACAAGGAAGCCGGCGGGTTCTACAGCAGGAAGGATAACCTGGGGCCCACCGGCGAGCAGGATATCTGGGTCAGCTCCCAGGCGGGGCTGACCTGCCTCCTCACGGGGCGCCTCGAAGCGGCCATCAGGGTGGGGGTCTTCCTGGAGATGATGTGGAACCTCCAGCCCGACGTGGAGGGCAAACTTTACCATGTATACTCCAAGAAAGAGGGGCTGATCAGAGAGCCGCGAAAATGCGTGGACGCGGGGGCGCCCGCGCAGCTCTACTTCCAGCCGGGGATAGCCGCCGCCTTCCTGTCCCGGCTGTACATGGCTCGGCCCGAGCGGAAGTATCTCGATCTGGCGAAGGGGTACATCGAGTTCGCCATGAGGTGCTCCGATGACAAGCTCAGCCGACCCCAGGTGAGGAAGACAGGGTGGGGCGCGGGGCTCGTTTACCAGATCACGAAGGACACGAGGTACAGGCTGTACGCGATGCGGGTCCTGGACTACATCCTCGACGCCCAGTATCCGGAGGGCCACTGGGTGAACCTCATAGCCAGCAGCACGCGCCCCGAGCGCCACCAATCCATCGAGACCTCCGCCGAGGCTATCGTCCACCTCGACCACATCACCGCCTCCATAAACGTCTATTAGCCCGGCCATCTCCGGCGATGGCGAACAGGATGTCTCTCGATCGGGAGGGAGGGCGCTGGGGGGTCGTCGACGGCCACTGCCACCTGGGCGCCGCGGGCGAGGAGCCGGCCAGGAGCGAGCTCCTGTCCGAGATGGATGCCCGAGGCGTCGATAGGGCGGTGATCTGTCCCACGGAGAGGTACATCGCCGTGTACAACCGCGAGGGCAACGACTACATCATGGAGGCCGTTAGAAGCCACCCGCGCCGATTCATCGGCTTCGCCACCGTCAACCCCTGGTACGGCGACGGGGCGATAGAGGAGCTGGAGCGGTCGATCCGGTCGGGCCTGAAGGGCTTGAAGCTCCACCCCTTTCTCCAGGGCTTCCATCTGACCCACGAGGTGGCGCGACCGATCGTCGAAGCCTGCGCCGCCCTCGGGATTCCGGTGTACGTCCACACGGGGACGCCGATATCCTCCATGCCCTTCCAGCTGGCGGAGCTGGCGCGCGGTTTTCCGGAGGTCCCCTTCATCATGGGCCACATGGGGCACAGCGACTTCTGGCGGGACACCGTCCCAGCCGCCTCCAGATCCGAGAACATCTACCTGGAGACGTCCCTGGTCGCCGTCAGCCTCATTCGCAATGCGTTCGAGAGGCTCGGCGCCGGACGGCTCATCTTCGGCTCCGACGTGCCACGCTCCAGCCTCGCATGCGAGCTGGAGAAGGTGAGGGCCATCGAGATGAGCGAGGAGGAACGGAGAAAGGTCTTCGGGGAGAACCTTCTCAGCCTGCTGGATAGGAGATGAAGGATGTCTGGAGCGACGGTGGTGGACGCCCACTGCCACATGAGCGGGCTGGACCTGCCCTCCGCCGAGAAGTTCATCCTCGAGCTCAGGAGACGAGGGGTTTCCAGGGCGGTGATCTCAACCGCAGGGGGGTTCCACGACTGGGACTACAGCCGCGAGAACGATCTCCTCAGCGCGGCTTCGCGCCGGGCGCCCGAGGTCTTCATCCCCTTCTGTACCGTCAACCCCCATCGGGGACGGGCGGCGGTGAGCGAGCTCCGGAGGTCCGTGGAGAAGCTGGGGATGAGGGGCCTGAAGCTCCACCCGCCTCGCCAATCGTTCTCCGTGTTTCACCCCTACATCGACGAGATCATCGATGAAGCCTCCGGCCTCGGCGTCCCGGTCCTCTTCCACGACGGCACTCCCCCCCTCTCCACCCCGCTGCAGATCTGCGACTTGGCGGAGAACCACCGGGACGCCCTGATCATACTGGGCCACTCGGGCCTGAACGATCTATGGAGGGACGCCATCGCCGGGGCGGAGCGGCTGGATAACGTGATCCTGTGCACGTGCGCGACGCCCTTCATCGCCATCCGGCGGATGGTGGAGCGGCTCGGGGCGGACAGGGTCGTGTACGGGTCGGACGCCAGCGATGGCAACCCCTCGGTGGTCGACTTCAACCTGAACAAGGTCAGAGCGCTGGAGATCGGCGAGGAGGACAAGGCGAGGATCCTGGGCCTGAACATCCTCCGCATCCTCAACCTGCTGGACTGATCCCCTCGATAAGCTCCCAGCCGAGGAGAAAAGCGTATGCCGAGCGGGGCTTACACATATCCCTTCTCGAGCATGTAATCCGGGAGCTCCCTGACGCTGCCGATGACATCCGCGGGGCCTGCCGCCCGGAGCATCCTTTCGTCCTGGGTCCCGGTCAGCACCCCGATGGCGACGGCTCCGGCCCTTAGGCCCTCCTCGATTCCCTTGACCGTGTCATCCACCTTCATGACGGAGCCAGCCTCCCTGACCCCAAGACGTCTCATCGCCTCGAGGATCATGGCAGGGTCAGGCCTGCTCGCCCCCACCATCTCGGAGCATACCCAGAGATCTATCAGCTCCGAATCGAGCCAACTGAGGCGCTCGACGATCCCCTGGGCGACCTCGGAGGGAAATCCCGTGCCCACGGCCACCTTGATCCCCCGTCGCCTGAGGAAGCCGAAGGCCTCGCTGGCGCCGTCGATCTCCCTGACCCTCCCGATGTTGTCCCGCAGGATTCCGAGAAAATCCTCGTATATCTCCGGGGCATTCGCCCCGCCGAACTCCTCGATGACCGTCCACTTATCTCTGCCTCTCTGCTCGTTCAGAACAGAGTAGGGGACCAGCACCCCATGATTCCTGAAGGCGTCGTCATAGCTCTTGAGGACGAGGGGGACCCCGTCTATCCGATCCTCCACCGTCGTCCCCGCCATGTCGAACACGACGAGCTCGATCCGCGGCATGTCCGTCCCTTAGAAAGCCAGGCGCCTCCTATTTATGAGATTCCATGGAACAGAAACATCAATCCTAATGTAAATTAAATATATATGTTAATGAATTAATGGTTTCATAGGTCAACCGAATATTTTATCAACAACCTGAATTACATGAATAATGAAGGTCTATCTTGGATGTGAGATAGTTTGAATTATGTAATTGAGAAGGAAAGAAAGGTTCCTGTGAGTTGGAGATCCGATGTCATAGTCGCTGGTGGCGGTGTAGCCGGCGTCGCCGCCGCGATAGCCGCCGCCCGGCAGGGCGCGAAGGTCCTGCTCATCGAGCGATATGGCCAGCTGGGCGGGATGGCCACGGGCGGGTTGATCACCGTTCTCCTCGGCTATGAACGCTACGAATTCGGCCTGAACAAGGAGATAGGCGAGGAGATCCTGAACCAGAAGGCGGCCGTGCTGGAGGTCCAGGCGACCAGGGAATGGGTCGAGGACATGGGCTACACCAGCATCAAGCGCATCAAGTTCGACGGCGAGCAGATGAAATACCTGCTGGAGAGGATGCTCGTCGACGAGGGGGTGGAGCTCCTCTACCACACGTACATATCCAAGGCGATAGTCGAGGGCGGAGAGGTCAGGGGCGTCATCCTCGAGAGCAAGGCCGGAAGGCAGGCGGCCCTGGGAAAGATCGTGATCGACGCCACGGGCGACGGCGACGTCTTCGCCACCGCCGGAGCCCAGTACGAGACCGAGGAGCATCCCTGGGGTTTGGGCCTCGGCCACAGGTTCGGCGGCGTCGACATCGACAGGGCCATGAAGTACATGAAGGACGACGTGAAGAGGTACGCGGCGCTGATGGATCAGCTGGAGAAGAAGATAGGGGTCAGGTACCATTGGTCGCCCTCCGCGAGGAGGGGCATAACGCTCTGCATGGGCCCCCGCCTGTATAACTTTAACGTCCTCGACCCTCGGGATTCGACGAGGCTGGAGATACGTGGCAAGGAGATCGCCATGAAGGCCCTCGAGTTCCTGCGGGAGAACGTTCCCGGCTTCGAGGACGCCTTCATCGTGGAGTTCGCGCCCCAGTTCGGCATCAGGGTGACCCGTCGCCTGGTCGGGGAGTACATCCTGTCCACCGAGGAGGTTAAGAGCGGCGCCAGATTCGACGACGCCGTGGTGCGAAGCATCTACGACGTGCCCTACGGCTGCTTCGTACCCAAGGAGATCGATGGTCTCCTAGTCGCTGGCAGGTGCATCTCCATGGCTCCGGGCGCCGACGAGCTCAGGCTCATCGGGCCCTGCATCGCCACCGGGGAGGCGGCGGGCGTCGCGGCAGCCCTCTCCGTCAAGCACGGGGTGAAGCCGAGGGCGCTCGACATAGACGTGCTTCAAGAAGCCCTGCAGGGCAAGACCCTGCCCAAGGCCGAGGTCGCCGCGGCGATGCGGGTCTGACCCCCCCTTTTTACCATTCGGTTATCGAGCCGTCTTCCTTGTATATCCTCGGAAGATCGACGGGCGTGTACGGGTGCTCCCGTATGGCATCCAGGTTGAGCTCCACCCCTAAGCCCGGTTTATCCGGTATCTCCGCGTACCCCCTCTCGATTTTGATAGGCTCCTCAACAAAATCCTTCACCCAGTCCGCGCCGAACCTGTCGTAGAGGGCGACCTCCTGGATCAGGAAGTTGGGGGTGCACGCGTCTATCTGAATGCAGGCCGCCGTCGAGACGGGGCCTAGGGGGTTGTGGGGCGCGACCCTCACGAAGTATGCCTCGGCCATGGCCGCTATCCTCCTCACCTCGGAGAGGCCGCCGGCGTGGCATGGGTCGGGCTGGATGATGTCCGCCGCGTGGCTCTCCAGAACGTCCTTGAACCCGAATCTCGTGAACAGCCTCTCGCCCGTCGCCACGGGGACATTCAGCGAGCTCGAGACCTTCTTGAGGGCGCGGACATCCTCGGGGGGCACGGGCTCCTCGAAGAAGTAGAGATCGAAGGGCTCGAGCATCCTGCCCATTTTTATGGCCTCAGCGGGCGTGAACCGCCCATGGTTGTCCACCATGATGTCGACTCCTCCCCCCACCTCCTCCCTGATCCCACCGATCCGTCTCACGGCATCGTTCAGGTCATCCCTGGCCCACACGCCGCCATCCTCCGAGGGGCCCGCCGACAGGGTCTTCAACGCGTCGTATCCCTGATCCACCAGGGCCCGCGCCTCATCCGCGTCGCTCACATGGGTGTACACCCTTACCTTGTCCCGCACCTTCCCGCCCAGGAGCTCGTGTGATGTCCCATAGGGCCTGGTCGATGCCGCTGATGGCGCTGCACTGGATGACGCCGCCCCTCCAGAACCCCCCTCGGTACATGGTCTGCCAGTGGCTCTCGATCCGGAGGGGGTCCTCCCCGATCAGGCCTCGGGAGAGCTCTTGAACCGCCGACGCGACGGAGGCGGATTTCCCCTCGAGGGATGCCTCGCCTACTCCGGAGATGCCCTCGTCTGTCTCGATCTCTACAAATAGTAGGTTACAGCGTCCGGCGAAGCACAGATGGGTATGAACCTTATTTATCCTCAATATAATCGCACAGACGTTTACCGGCACCAGCATTTAATAAATTTTGCTTCTACACATTAAATGTGTAATTAATGGTGCCAAGACAAATTTTATATTTTTCATGGAGAGATGTGTACCGGTGTCAGAGTTGAAGTTGGTAAGGTTCACCGTGAAGGCCGACGACAAACCGAGGGTCGGATTGCTCGCGGACGAGTACGTAATAGACCTGAACAAGGCCTACGCAGCCTGTGTGAGGGAGGAGGGCGGCGCGGAGAAGGGAGGCGCCGTCGCAAACAGCGTGATCGAGTTCATGGCAAAGGGGGAGGCCGCGTCCAAACAGGCGGGGAAGGCGCTCGAGTTCGTCAGGGGCAGGGAGAAGGAGATGCTCGGAGAGGAGGTTCTGAAACTGGACGGGGTCAAGCTACTGGCGCCCATCGGGAACCCTCCCAAGGTGATAGGCCTAGCCGGCAACTACGTCAGCCACGTGAGGGAGAGGAGGAAGGATCGGCCGCTTCCAACGGAGATCAGCCTCTTCGCCAAGAGCATCGGGAGGTTCGGCGTCGTCGGCCCCGACGAGGCCATCGTGGTGCCCACGACCGTGAAGAAGCTCGACTACGAGCTGGAGCTGGGCGTCGTCATCGGCAGGCAGGGGAAGTACATCCCTGTTGAGAAGGCCTACGACCACGTCGGCGGCTACACGGTCTTCAACGACGTCTGCGACCGGTGGTTCCTGATGGACGTCCCGCGATGGGACTGGTTCGGGATGAAGGCCCAAGACGGCTTCTCCGTCATCGGGCCCTGCATCGAGACGGCCATCGACGACCCGAACGACCTGCGCATGACCCTGAAGGTGAACGACGAGCTCCGCCAGGACGGGTCGACGAGCGACATGATCAACCCCGTGCCCCAGATCGTCTCGTACG
>Ga0111229_135_pt1 | contig 18851 bp, 18 predicted proteins | sample DeeMarSWOR152_54_FD_80383 | JGI IMG/M metagenome (GOLD analysis project Ga0111229, IMG submission 80383) | Crenarchaeota group-15 archaeon DG-45 | reverse complement strand
ACGCGGATGAGGTGGAGGATGCCCCCGCCCTCGGCGACGCCGGCGTACGGAATGTTCGCCAGGACAGCGCCGAAGCCGATGGGGAGAAGCAGCATCGGCTCATACCGCTTGGCGACGGCGAGGTAGACGAGGAGGAGGCCGACCCCGATCATGACGAGGTTGCCGGCGAGCTGCCACAAGGCCCATCGACCCGGCTACGAGATGAGGACCAGCCTCTCGTCTCGGCCCACCCGCTGGCCCGTCTCGACGTAGACCTCCTTGACGACGCCGGCGACGGGGGCGTAGATCTCGTTCTCCATCTTCATCGCCTCCAGCACCAGCAGCGGCGCCCCGGCCTCCACGGCTTCGCCGACGGACACCCTAACCTCGGAGACAACCCCGGGTATGGGCGCCGTGACAACGCCCTCCGTGACCGCCGGCTTGGGACGCGCCCGCTTGGCCTGTTCGACCCGTCGGGGGGCCTCAGCCGTGGTCTGGGAAGGAGCGGGGGGCGTCTCCACCCTCGATGCCTCCTCGACCTCCTCCACCTCGACCGTGAAGGTCTCCCCGTTCACAGTAACCCTGAACCTACGCTTCATCCGAGATCGCCTCCCCGATTCTCAGAGCCTCCACCCTCGCAGCGTCGGACCAGCGAGACTCTCCCACCTGAAGCCTGACCCCGGGATATTCGGGCTCCTCCAAACCCATGTAGCTGTACACCGCCGCCATCGCAGCCGCTCTCCTGCGCTTACGAGGGCCGTTTGATGGGGTCTCCGCCCGTCCTCCCAAGAGCCGCCGCACCCCCTCGCTCGCTGTCGCTACGGCGAGGAGGGTGGCGAAGACGACGGCGATGCCGACGAGGGACGCGTAGATGCCGAAGATGAGAGACACGCCGATCAGCCTGTGTATAAACGTCGGGAAACGATTTAAGATTATGCGGACAGCTACCGGGAGGATACGTATCAGAGCACCATAAACCCCTTTAAATAGTTCCGAGAAGTCTTAGCTCAAGCGTTCTCATATCCGCCTTTTTAGGAAAAAATGATACTTACCCTATATTTCGACAGCTGACCAGGTCTCTCCCCCAGGGTTCCCCTTGGTCTAGGTCATCACTGACCGTCCAATGGTTCCAGCCCGTTTGCGAGGGCGAGCGGGCGCTACTGTTAAGTTCTGAGCAGCATAGGCTTAGAGGAGGATTATCATGGATGGTGTAGGAGCCGTCAGCCCTCCGGGGCACCACATCTTCGCCAGGGGGGCTGGCAGGATGCTCACCTTGGTCCGAGGTGAAGGCGTCTACGTATGGGATGACGAAGGGAAACGCTACATCGACGGCAGCTCCGGCCCCGCCTGCGTCAACATCGGCCATGGGGTCGGGGAGATTGCGGAGGCCGTGGCGAGGCAGATGGAGAAGATCTCCTATGCCCAGAGCCTCATCTACAACGTCGAGCCCGTCGTGGAGTGCGCCCGGAAGCTGGCCCGCTTCTGCCCGCCCGGATTCGACCACGTATTCTTCACCTCGGGCGGATCGGAGGCGACGGAGGCGGCGGCCAAGATGGCCCGTCAGTACCACATGGAGCGTGGCGACGTATCCCGGTACAAGGTCGTCGCCCGGTGGCAGAGCTACCACGGAAACACGCTGGGAGCGCTGTCGATGTCGGGGAACATCGCGAGGCGCAGCCGGTACGTCCCCATGCTCATCGACTTCCCCCACATCCCCCCGGCCTACTGCTACCGCTGCTGGCTGGGCAAGACCCGGGACAGCTGCGACCTCGACTGCGCCTGGGCGCTGGACCGGGAGATCAGGGCCGCCGGCCCCGAGCACGTATCCGCCTTCATCGCCGAGCCGGTCGTGGGCGCCACCCTCGGCACGGTCCCCGCCCCCGAGGGGTACTTCCAGGTGGTGCGGGAGATATGCGATGAGCGTGGCGTCCTCTTCATCGCGGACGAGGTGATGACGGGCTTCGGCAGGACGGGCCGGAACTTCGGCATCGAGCACTGGGGCGTCAAGCCCGACATCATAGCGACGGCGAAGGGCATCTCCAGCGGCTACTACCCCCTGGGCGCGGTCATCGCCTCCGACGAGGTCCACGACGCCTTCAGGGGGGCCTTCGCCCACGGCCACACCTACACCGGCCACCCCGTCGCCTGCGCCGTGGGCTCCGCCGTCCTCGACTACATGGAGAAGCACCGGCTGGTCCAGAGGGCCGACGAGCTGGGGCCGTACCTCCTCAAGGGGCTCGAGGAGCTCCGCGGCCGTCCGTCCGTGGGGGACGTGAGGGGGCTGGGCCTCTTCGCCGGCGTCGAGTTCGTCAGGGACAAGGCGTCGAAGGAGCCGTTTCCGCCCGAGGTCGGGTTCAGTCGTCGGGTGCTGGAGCGATGCTTCGACAACGGCCTCCTCGTCTACCCCGGCACGGGCACGGTCGACGGGGTCAGGGGCGACCACATCCAGGTGGCGCCGCCTCTCGTCGCGACGAGACCGCAGATCGACGAGATAGTGGCGCTTCTGGATCGGTCCATCGCCGAGGCCGAGGAGGGAGCCCTGTGACCCGCGGGCGTGGATGGGCGTGAAGGAGGCCATCGTCAAGATCAGGCATATGCCGGCGAGCGAGCTCGTCATCCTCGAGATGGTGGAGTACAACCTACGTGAGCTTGCGGAGACGTGCACCCTCCTCATGGAGGCGGGGCGGCCGGTCGTGCTCAACTGGGCCGAGGGCGTCGTCTTCTACCACCAGCCCCTCCCCTTCAACACGAAGGAGCTCATGAGGGAGAGGATGAAGGGGCGCATCTACTGGGCGAGCGTCATCTACTCCGCCATGCCCGAGCATCAAGCGATACTGAGGGTCGGCGCCAGGGAGATACCCGTCGTGGCCACCCCCAACCCCGTGCTCAAGCATGTGGCCCGATGGCTGGGGGAACAGCTGAAAACAAGGTGATCGGGGGCCTCGCTCGCCTCCTGAAAGGGATGCGCTCTCATCACGGCGACGGATGGCTGGCGATCGCCCGAGCCCATATTTTTAAAGGCCTCAGTGAAACCCAGTATGGGGCTCAGGGGGAGTGACATGAGGAGCGAGGCCGTCTCGAGGATTTTCGAGGAGGCCCGCCTCGAGGGGAGGGGCTTCCTCTTCGAGCACGAGGCCAAGAGGCTCTGCTCCCTCTACGGGATGCCCGTCGCGAGGTCCGTGGTCGCGAGGACGGAGGATGAGGCCGCCGCCGTGGCCGTGGAGATGGGGTTCCCCGTCGTCCTGAAGGTCGTGTCGCCCCAGATCCTGCACAAGTCCGACGCCGGCGGCGTCCTCGTCGGCGTCGGGGACGAGGAGGCGGTGAGGGCCGGGTACAGGAGGATCATCGAGAACGTGGGGGAGAAGGCACCGGAGGCCGAGATCAGGGGCATCCTGGTGCAGGAGATGGCCTCCAGCTCCACCGAGGTCATCGTCGGCTCCACCAGGGACCCGACCTTCGGCCCCGTCATCATGTTCGGCCTCGGCGGGATCTTCGTGGAGGTCCTGGAGGACGTCTCCTTCAGGCTCGTGCCCATCACCAGGGCGGACGCGGAGGAGATGGTCAGGGAGATCAGGGCGTACAGGATCTTGGAGGGGGTCCGGGGGATGCCCAAGGCCGATCAGGGGGCCATTGTCGACATCCTGCTGAGCGCGTCGAGGATGCTCATGGAGTGCCCCGAGATCGAGGAACTCGACCTCAACCCTGTCCTCGTCTACGAGGAGGGCGCCATGATCGTCGACGCACGGGTCATCCTGGCGTAGGGCTCATCCACCTGAGAGCCACTTTCTGAAGCCCCTGTACTCCATGAACGCCAGCGCCGCCGCCCACGCCGCCGTCGATGCCATGAGGATGGAGGAGCCGTTTCCGCCGGTGAAGCCGTCCAGGGCCCTCGAGGTCGACGACCACGTGGACGCGACGGCCTCGGCGACGAAGGGGAGGGCGGAGGGGCGGGAGACCCTGACCTCGGCGGGGTTCGAGTCCTGGGAGAAGGCCTTCCCGCCGTGAACATATCGCACCGCTGCCGGCCTCAGGGTGTAGACGCCGCTGGAGCCGAGCTTGACGGTGTAGGTCAGCGACTTGGACTCCCCCGGATGAATGACGGCCCATGCGGCCCCCGTGGAGCCGGATGCGACGCTGGTGCTGGTCGGGTAGCCGAGGAGGGCGTCGCCGTCGTCAAGGGCTACCTCCATCATCTGGTGGTCGTCGTCGTTCCTCACGGTCACCGTGACCTGGACCTCGCCGTTCCTCGACGCCTCCATGGGCGAGGCCTGCTTGGAGACCGCGACGTTGAGAGGCATCACCCCGGAGAGATCGATGCGAAAGTGGGAGGGGTCGACGAGGGCGCCGGGGGGCAACTCCGTTACCGTCATCCACTGGGCCACTCCCTGAACAGCCTCCGTGAGGGGCGTCGTGGTGGTCAGCGTGACGGCGTAATCTCCCTTGTCCATGCCGGCCCCCAGGGTCAGGTTCGTCGCGATCATGAACACGTTGGACATATCGGCGTCGGATGAGAAGCTCACCGGGGACTCGACGCCAAGGAGCCTCAGCATATCGAAGGTGTGGGCACCCGGAGGAGACTGGATGCCCCTCTTCCAGTACGATACCGCGCCCGTGAGGCCCAGGGGCGCGTCGATGGAGGGCAGGATGAGGCGGCTCACGTTGAGCCTATCCAGCTCCTCAAGGGGCAGATACTCGCCCAAGGTGGCCAGGTTCACGAATCCCGTGAACATCGCCGCGCAGTCGGGGGAACCTGAGGCGACTCCCGGGGTGAGCCTGCCCCTCTCATGGGCCTCCTCCATCAATTCCACGAGCCCGCCCCGATCCGCGGGAAGGAGGTCGATGAAGGCCTCCGAGAGGTCGGCCAGCTCATCGGGGGCCTCGTACACGACGATGGAGACCAGGGGCGCCCTTTCCGCGCCATCGCTCTCCGGCAGGGGAGGGCTGAGGGCTATCATCCGCCTGAGCCCTATGCCGAAGGCGTCGGAGAACGCCGACGAGATGGCCTCGGCTTTCTCCTCGGCTAGCTCGGAGGGGACATCGAGGTAGACCACGACCAGGGCGGTGGGCGGCAGGAGGTTCCTGATGGAGTCAACATCGAGCCCCTCGGGTATGTCAGCCCCCTCGGGGAGGGCATCGATGACGGCGTCGAGGATGGAGTCCTGCGAGACCATCAAGGCACCCAGAAGGCCCTCGGCCTCGGGGTTTCCCGTATCGATATCAACGGGCAGCTCGCTGTCGAGGAAGAGCCCGGCGACGTAGCCCCGTCCCTAGAGCAGGATCAGCGAGAGGATGCCGGGCAGGACCGCGCGGCGTGCCGCTGCCGGAGCCGAGAAGGGACCAGGCCTCCCCCCGAGCTTGATTCGCAGGCCCTCGGACCAGGGGGCGAATCGGGGCTCGATCCTCCTCCCCACCTCCGTGCCGGCCAGAGCGGCAAGACATACGACGCCCAGCTTCTCGGCGAAGTCGATCAGGAGGGGGGTGGCCAGATCCATGATGAGCCTCTGAGCCTCCACCCCTGTGCCCGTCCCGATCATCCCCAGAAGCGGTTCTAGAATCCTCCCCACTATGGGGGCCTCCAGGATCCGCGCTATCGTCAGGCCGGGCGGGATGGGAGGTAAAAGGCTAAACGGGCTCTGCTGGCCCCCTATCAGGCCAAGCTCAGACACGGTCTGGATGATGTCGAAGACGGAGGCGGCCAGGACCGACAGGAAGAACAGGTAGACGGCCGCCATGGTGGCTACCGCGCTCACCCGACGGCGTATGATGACGCCTCCGAGGAGGGCGACGCCGCCCCAGATGGCCAGGAGCACGGTGAACCGGAGGGGGTCGCCCAGCAGCAGGAAGATGGACATGAGGGCCACCAGCAGGGGCGACCCGAACAGCGGGCCGAGCCAGTCCGCGATCAGCAGGAACGACGGGTCCATGAGCTGATAGCCCAGGGCGAACACGAGAAACACGCCGAGGAAATATGCGACGATCTTCCTCAACCCCGACACCTACATGTGAAGACCCCCGCTCACGATAAAAAAATTTCCCGCGCGGAGCCGTCCCCCTCGTCAATTCTTTAAGTCGAACAGACATATGGGTATCACGTGAGTGAGATGCTCAGCGTAAACAGGCTGGCCTTCAGGCTGGTTGAGGAGCTGCTGGACGAGCCCGACTACTACGGTGTGACGGTGGAGAGGCTCCCGTCGGGGGCGACGGTCATAGACACGGGGCTCTTCGCGCCGGGGGGATACGAGGCGGGCCTGATGACGACCAGGGTCGCCATGGGAGGGGCCGGGACAGCCTCCCTCGGCTACGCCGACTTCGGAGGGCTGAAGCTGCCGACGGTCGTCGTCTCCACGGACCACCCGGCCGTCGCCCTCTTCGGCGCCCAGCTCGCCGGCTGGAGGATAAAGACGGAGGGGTACACCGCCGACGGCTCGGGGCCGGCGAGGGCCCTCGCCCTCAAGCCCAAGAGGGTGTTCGGGAAGATCGAGTACCAAGACGAGGCCGACGTCGCCGTCCTCCTGCTGGAGACCGACAGGAAGCCGCCGGACGAGGCCGCCGTCCTCGTCGCCGAGAGCTGCGGCGTGGCCCCCGAGAACGTGTACCTGCTGCTGACCTCGACCACGTCCATGGCGGGGATGGTCCAGATCTCCGGCAGGGTCGTGGAGACGGGGCTGTTCAGGCTCGACGTCCTGGAGCTGGACCTGAAGAAGGTGGCCTACGGCGTCGGGTACGCGCCCATCATGCCGGTGCACACGGACTGGGGGATGGCCATGGGCCGGGCGGAGGACGCCCTCACCTACGGCGGCGTCACCGGCTACATCGTCGACGAGGACGACGAGACCCTCAGGGACCTCGCGGGGCGGGCCCCCTCCATCAACTGCAAGGACTACGGGAAGACCTCCTACGAGATCTATAAGGCTGTCGACTTCGACTTCACCCAGATCGACCCTGCGCTCTTCGCCCCGGCCGTCGTCTCCCTGACAAGCGCCAAGACGGGAGCAACGTTCACCGGAGGCGAGATCAACGCCGAGATCATCAAGAGCTCCGTACTGGGCTGAGGCAACGATATCAGAGTTCGGCCCCGACGTCGAGGACCTCTCTTATTTATATCAATCATTATGAGGCGTAACGCTCTTAACGGCCACGGAGAAATAATAGGGACCTGTTCAAGTGAAGGACTGATGGGTCGTGAGCCCGGTGAAGAGGGTCTGGGAGCTCCCGGAGGAGCCGCACCCCGTTCTGAGGAACGTGATGGTCAGGGTGCTCTGGTCGAAGCGGGATGACGATGGAGACGCCACCTGCGTCTTGGTGCGCTGCCCCGTGGGCTCGGAGATAGAGGAGCACGCCCATTCGGAGCAGTGGGACCTCGTCTACGTGCTCGAGGGGAAGGCAACCATGTGGGTTGAGGGTCGCGGGGAGTTCCAGATAACGCCAGGCACCTTCGTGGCGGTCCCGACGGGTAGACGGCACAGAACCTTCAACATCGAGGAGGACCTGCTGATCTACAGCGTCTTCTCGCCGCCGACATTCTAGGCCTGGGATCCGACCCACTCCAAATAGCTCCTCAGGTACTCGTCGAAGCGGCCTCTCTTCCGGAGATATGCCCCGTAGTTGGCGAGGACCGCCATGGAGCGGGCGGCGTCCTCGGGCGACGAGTAGGCGGGGATCCGGAGCTTGGTGAACCTTGACCTGATGTACATGGCCATCTCCGTCTCGCCGATGTCGCAGGCGACGACGGGCTTCGTGTGGGCCTTGGAGAGCCTGGCTATCCGATCCGGGTAATCCTCCTGGAGGGCGGGGGTGTGATGCAGGCCGAGCACGATGATCCCGTGGATCTCCGGGTCCTCCAGGAGAATCTCGGCGGCTTGCTCGAACATATCGGAGGTCACGGCGCCTGTCAGATCGACGGGGTTGTAGTTCGTCGCGAAGGACGGGATCTTCCCCTCCCCTTTGAGGTCCTCGAATCTCCGGATGGTCTCGTCGGAGAAACGCTTCACGTCCAGGCCCCGGGCCTCGCATTCGTCGACCGCCATGATGCCGGGTCCCCCAGCATCCGTGAGGATTCCGATGCTGTTCCCCTCGGCCGGGGGCTGGAGGGCGAGGGCCCTGGCCATGTCGAAGAACTCCTCCATGTTCCCCGCCCTCAGGACGCCCACCTGCTTGAAGAGGCCGTCGTAGATCCTGTCGGTGCCGGCTATGGCCCCGGTGTGGGATAGGGCCGCCCTGGCCCCCGCCTTGGACCTCCCGGTCTTCAAGGCCACGACGGGCTTGTGCTTCGTGACCTTCTCCGCGACATCGATGAACCTCCGCCCATCCTCGATCCCCTCGACGTACAGGAGGATGACGCGGGTCTCCCGATCATGGAGCAGGTATAGGAGCATCTCGGGCTCGGCGACGTCGATCTTGTTGCCGAAGCTGACGAGCCTGCTCACCCCTATCTCGTGGCCGGCGAGGTAGTCGATGGCCGCCACGCCGAAGGCGCCGCTCTGGGTGACGATGGCGACGCTCCCGGGCATGGGGCGCGGGGTCGCGATCACCACGTTCCCCACGCTCAGGGTCTTGGTCTCGGGCAGAAACAGCATGTCCACGCCGGTGTAGGAGTCGTAGACGCCCAGGCAGTTGGGGCCCAGGACCCGGATCCCCGCGCTCTGGGCAATGGCCTTCACGCGAGCCTCGAGCTCGCCCTCGCCCACCTCGCCGAAGCCGGAGCTGATGATGGCCGCCGCCTTCACGCCCTTCTTCGCCGCGTCCTCCATGATCCCGGGAACGACCCTGGCCGGGACGACCACGACGACGAGCTCCACGTCTCCCACGACCTCCGGGAGGGAGGGGTAGCACCTGTATCCCAGGATGGAGTCCTCGTTGGGATTGACGGGGTACAGCTCTCCCCTGAACAGCCCCCTCCTCTTGTTATCGACGAAGTTCCTGAAGATCACATGGCCCGCCTTTCCAGCTCCCCTCGAAGCCCCCACCACGGCGACGGACTTCGGCTTGAAAAAAACATCCATCCGTTCAATGATCGATGCCTCATCCTCGGGCATCTTCGTCTCGGACAAATTTGGAGACCTCAATAACCCCTTCGAATGGATATTAATATCTCTTGATAATCCGAGATCTCCCTTTTTCTCGGATGAAATCGATATCCGAAGCGGCGATCGCGTCAGAGCGTCTCCGTTGATAGGAGTATGAACACCACCAGGGCGGAGAATACGATGGGCGAGCAGATGAGCATCATCATCGGCGTCGAGATGAAGGCGGCGGTGAAGCCGGCGAGGAGGGCGCCCACGGAGTAGCCGACGTCCCACATGGTCATGAAGGTTGCCATGGCCAGCGGCCCGTCCTCGGGCGCCACGCTCTCGCTGAGGAGGGCGGTGGAGGGGGCGATGCGCATCCCCCATCCGACGCCGTATAGCGCCATCGTCAGCATCAGAAGCGGGACGGCCTCGACGTAGGCGAGGAGGGCGAAGACGAGGACGTTGATCCCGTAAGCCAGGATAAAAGGCTTTCTGCGCCCGATCCTGTCGGATAGCTGGCCGGCCGGCATCCGTATGAGGACGTTCGTCAGGCCCCTGACGGAGAAGAGGAGGGCGATGAGGGAGGGGGTGAATCCCAGCGCCCCCTCGGCGTAGACCGAGAAGAGGGTGGAGAAGACGCCCATGGAGAAGGCGAAGGATACCCGCGCGGCGCAGAGGCCTATGACATTCCTGACCCTGAAGATCCTGGCCAGGCTGGCCCATGAGCCCACCTTCGTCTCGGCCACGGACTCATCGAACCCTCGATAATGCTCCATGTCCCCCCGCCTGAGGAAGAGAAGATAGACCGTGAGAGCGAGCAGGGGGAAGGCGGTACAGACGAGGAGAAGCTGACGGAGGCCGAGGAAGAAGGCGAAGAGACTGCAGAGGAGGGGCCCGCCGAGGAGGGCGGCGCCTATGGCGGTGAAGTACATCCCAATGAAGACTCCCCGGGTTGCCGGCGTGGATCGCTCGGAGACTACCACGAGGGTGATCGGGCTGAACACGGACCAGGCCAAGGCTGAGAGGGAGACGACGGGGTAGAACCAGACCGGGTCGTTCACGAGGGCGAATGCCGCCGTCACCCCGACAGAGAGCACCAGGGACATCAACACCAGCCTCCATCTCCCCAGCCTATCTGCCAGCGCGCTGGCGGGGACCCGTGTGAGGACGGAGACGAGGGACGGGAGGGCCATGATAAAACCCAGCTGGAGGGCGGTGGCCCCCACCTGGGTGATGAACAGGGGGCGCACAGGATCGGAGACGGCGGATCCGAGGATGAACAGAAAGGTGGTCGCGACCACCGCGTATAGGAGCCGAGAACCCCGGAGCAATCGCACGGCCTAGTCGATCCATGTTGGCCCCTTAAACATATTACGACCCTCGCTCGGCCTCAGCGTCCGAGACCTGGAGACGGGGAAGCTCAAAAACATGGAAACTCAGCTGACCATAGGAAGATGAGGGCATATCAAGCCGAGATGCCGGGAGGAGATATGCGGCTCTATGGGATTATCTCTTTCATGTCGTAGGTTGCAACGCCGATGACCGTGTCCGCGCAGCCGTAGTATATCACGAGCCTGCCTTCTCTGAGGATCGAGCCGCAGCTGAACACGACGTTGGGGACGAGGCCGTTGCATTCGTACTCCTCGCTCGGCTCCAGGATCGGCTCCTCCGATCGGTAGATCACCTTCTCGGGGCGCTCCCTGTCCAGCATCGCGACGCCCAGGCGGTAGGTCCTGCCGGCATCGACCCCGTGGTATACTAGGAGCCAGCCCTCATCGAGCTCGATGGGCGGGCCGGCGGCCCCGATCTTCACGCAGTCCCAGCGGCCGGGCCTCGGCCTCATCAACATCTCGTTGCCGTGCCATCTCATCAGGTCGTCGGAGTATATGATGTGGATATCCGGGTCCAGCCTGTGGAGCATCACGTATCGGCCATCGATCCTGCTCGGGAAGATGACCGCGTTCTTGTTCTTCACGTTGGGGAACGGCGTCAGCCTCTCCCCCCACGCCCATCTCCTCTCGAGCACGTTCTCGATGGGTATTGTCGTTATGCCGATCTGATAGATGTCCCCGTAAGCCGTGTAGGTCATAAAGCACTTCCCATCCAGGACCGTGAGACGGGGGTCCTCGCAGCCGTATTTTTCAATCGGGACGGCCGGTTCGAAGACGGGATACGGCAGTCGCTCCTCGATGTGATAGCCGTCCTTCGAGGCGGCGTACCCCAGCCGCGAGACCATGTCCTCGCCCATGGCCCGGTAGAAGATGTGTATCATTCCCTCGAGCTGGACCACGGCGGGATTGAACACGTGGTGCGATTCCCAGCGGTGACGCCCTATGGGTCCGAGAATCGGGTTGCCCTCAAATCGAACCAATCGCCATGCCCCTCCAGCCTTCAGCTTTTAGCAAAGGCATCAGCGGTCTGCGCTCGTGAAAACGGCACGTTCATCGGAAACGCTTTTTCGTTAGGTATATTGAGAAATAATAAAAAAAGTTCCTTAATAAAATTCATTTTAAGTATAAATTTATTTACCAGCACCATACCCTCCATTTTAAGATTGATGCTGCCAACATAAGATGTCCCCCTCATAAGATATTTAACTTTTTCTCGTATCAGATAATTATCTTTATTACTTATCTATATTTCTTATCTAGATTATGTCTGAAAATAAAAGTTTAATTTAAAAATTAATTTCATCGCCTACGCATGTGCATTGATCATGCTCTAGGCCATGAAGGGAAGAATTCGCTCGTGCACGCAAGCCTTGGGGGAGGGGTCATACGGTCACCGGAGTGGGAGCAGCGCCTCAAACTCACAGCACCCGAATGTACTCCTTGATCATGTCGAGCCAGAGGACCAGGCCCTTCCATCTGCCGAAGGGGGCGTAGAATCCTTCGATGTCGTCGTCCGAGGCAGCTTCGCCGCCCCCATGGATCTGGGAGAACCTTCTCCTGAGCCAGCTGTCGAGGCCGAGGAAATCGTACCGGCCCAGAAGCCTCAGTATATGGTCGGCCGCGTACTCGCCGACGCCCTTGATCTCCATGATCTCGCGTTTCAGGCTCGCGGAGTCCAGAGGGCTGTTCCTCCATTCCTCGACATCGAGCGCTCCCTCGGCCTGTTGGCGGGCGAGTCCGATCAGGTAGGGGCTCCGATAGCCCGTCTTCACCTCCGCCCTCATGAACGCCTCGGTCGCCAAAGCCATCCGTTGGGGGGTCGGAAACGTGTACAGCTCCTCCGAGCAGGGCTCGCCAAGCTCCCTGCATAGCCTATGGGACATGGCCTTGGTGAGGGCCCAGCTGCAGTTCGTGGAGCAGATGGTCTTCACTACGTCCTCGAAGACGGTGGGGCTCCTGACCGTGCGTCCGGCGCTCATCTCCTTCACCCAGGCGAGATCCGGGTGATCTTCGATCATTTCATAGAAGGGGGAGAGGTCCTCATCCATCCGCAGGCACGTTCTCACGACGCCCTCGAGCTCTTCCATGTCTGTTCTTCCCAGCTCCGATCCGGATTCGACCTCCACGTCGAGGAGGCGGGTCCCCTTCTCCATTATCGTCATCTTGACCTTCTTACCGTTTGTCAGCCCGTGGATTCGGGATAGGGTCCGCCTTTCCTCTTCGAAGGAGAAGGGCGCCAATCCGCACCAGCCGCTGCTCCTGACGGTGGTCCAAAAGTCGAAATCCCCGGGAGCCTCGAGCCGGAGCCTCCGCTCTGAACGATTCAAATTCACTTAATTGGGCTCTCATGATGTTTAAGATATGCTCTTTCCATTGATTTTCATGGACGATTCACAAGTTTTAAGTCACGCTCCAGATAGATTATTGGCGTCCGAGGGTCGGTTTCATGGAGCAGATCGAAGTCGTTCTCGTCAGCGGGCGGACGGCGGATCAGGGCGCGGGCCTCGAGGTTGGAAAGACCTCGACCAGCTACTTCGAGAGCGTCGCAGTTGTCGAGCTGAGCGCGGACGATGCGGATGCGCTGGGGCTGGGGGACGGCGACCCGGTGGAGGTAGCGACGCCCCATGGCTCCGTCGTCGTCAGGAGTCGGAGGTCCGGGGGCCTCGACCGGGGCGTCTCCTTTTTTCCCTATGGGCCGTGGGCCAACCGGGTGTTCGGGTCCTACACGGGCGGGACCGGAATGCCTTCATTTAAGGGCGTCAGGGCTACGATCAGGCCCGCGGAGGGCCAGGCCGTCCCGACCCTCATGGATCTCGTGGAAGCGCTGAGGGGTGGGCGCTGATGACCGTATTCACGGATGTCATATGCCCCTTCTGCGGGTGCCTCTGCGATGACCTGGAGATAACCGTCGAGGGGAACAAGATCGTGAGGACGCGGAACGCCTGCGCCATCTCCGCCTCCAAGTACATGCACCACGAGGAGAACAGGATCGACGGCCCCACGGTAGATGGGAAAGCGGTCGGTATCCATGAGGCAGTCGACGCGGCCGCGGAGATCCTGGCCTCGGCCAGACGGCCGCTCATCTACGGCCTGAGCTCAACGGAATGCGGCGCGGTGGCCGAGGCGGTGGAGCTGGCGGAGCTCGTCGGCGGCGTCGTCGACAACACCTCGTCCGTTTGTCACGGCCCGACCATCCTCGCCCTCCAGGCGGTGGGTGAGTCGAAGTGCACCCTCGGGGAGGTCAAGAATCGGGCCGACCTGGTCGTGTTCTGGGGGTGCAACCCCGCGGAGGCCCATATCCGCCATCTCATCCGCTACTCCGGGATGCCCCGGGGCCTGTTCGTGCCGGAGGGGCGGAAGGGACGGTACATCGTGGCCGTCGATGTCAGGGAGACGAGGATGGGGCGGGTCGCCGACCTGTTCCTCAAGATCGAGCCCAACGGCGACTTCGAGCTCCTGTCGGCCATCAGGGCGGCCGTCCGAGGCCACAAGATCCGGGCGGAGACGGTCTCCGGCGTTCCCCGGCAGCAGATCGAGGGGCTGGCCGAGCGGATGAAGGGGGCGAAGATGGGGGTCATCTTCTTCGGCCTCGGCCTCACCCAGAGCGACGGGAGGCACATGAACATCGACGCCGCCGTCGGCCTCGTCGCCGACCTCAACCACCACACGAAGTTCGTGTTGACGCCCATGCGGGGTCACTACAACGTCGCCGGCGCCAACACGGTCACCGCCTGGCAGACCGGCTACCCCTACGCCGTCGACTTCAGCCGGGGCTACCCCAGGTACAACCCGGGCGAGTACACCTCCGTCGACCTCCTGGCGAGGGGAGAGGCCGATGCCGCCGTCGTAGTCGCCTCCGACCCCGCCGCCCACTTCCCGGCCGATGCGGCCAGGCATCTCGGGAGGATACCCGTCGTCACCCTCGACCAGAAGGTGAGCATGACGGCCCTGATGAGCAAGGTCGTCATCCCCGTGGCAACCGCCGGCATCGAGGCGGAGGGGACGGCCTACCGGATGGACGGCGTCCCCATCAGGCTGAGGAAGGTCATCGAGCCCCACGAGGGCGTCCTCCCCGATGCGGAGGTGCTCCAGATGATAATGTACAGGGTCAGGGAGCTGAAGGAGGGGGCATAGGATGCGGGACCTCATCGTCAAGGGCGGATACGTCTACGATCCGCTGAACGGCGTCGACGGGGAGAGGATGGACATCCCCATCAGCGGCGGGAGGGTCGTCGAGAAGCTGGACGAGGGAGGGGCGAAGGTCATCGACGCCTCGGGGATGGTGGTGATGCCCGGGGGCGTCGACCTGCACAGCCACATCGCCGGCTCGAAGATCAACATTGGCCGCCTCATGAGGCCCGAGGACCACAGGAAGGATGTCGTCTCCCGGACCAGGCTCACCCGGGCCGGCGTCGGCTACTCCTGTCCCTCCACCTTCATCGCGGGGTACCGGTATGCCCAGATGGGGTACACGTCGGTGATGGAGGCGGCGATGCCGCCCCTGGGGGCCCGACATGTCCACGAGGAGCTCAACGACACGCCGATCTTCGACAAGGCGGCCTTCACCCTCTTCGGGAACAACTACTTCACCCTGAAGTACGTGAAGGCCGGGGACATGGAGATGCTGAAGGCCTTCATCGCGTGGATGCTGAGGGCGACTCGCGGGTACGCCGTCAAGATCGTCAACCCCGGCGGCGTGGAGAACTGGAAGTGGGGGCGGAACGTCGGCGGCCTCGACGACCTCGTCGACAACTTCGAGGTCTCGCCCCGGCAGATCATCACCAGCCTCGCGAGGGCGAACGAGGAGCTGGGGCTGCCTCACACCATCCACCTCCACTGCAACAACCTGGGCGTGCCCGGCAACTACGAGACCACCATCGAGACCATGGACGCCCTCGGGAGCATCAAGCCGGCGGGTGAGAGGCGCAACACGGTCCACGTCGTCCACTGCCAGTTCAACGCCCTGGACGGCGAGAACTGGGGGAACGTCCGGTCGGGCGCCGCCAAGATCGCGAGCTACGTGAACGGGCACCCCCATGTCACCCTCGACATCGGCCAGGCCATCTTCACCGACACGACGACCATGACCGGGGACGGCCCCTGGCAGTTCAGGCTCCACAACCTCACCGGGAACAAGTGGGTGAACAGCGATGTGGAGATGGAGGCCGGCGCCGGCGTCGTCCCCTACACCTTCCGGGAGAACAACCCCGCCAACGCCATCCAGTGGGCCATCGGCCTCGAGCTGGCCCTCCTCATCCACGATCCCTGGAGGGTCTACATGACCACGGACCACCCCAACGGCGGCCCCTTCACATTCTACCCGCAGGTCATCGCCTGGCTCATGAGCCGGAAGGCCCGCACCGAGACGATGCTGGAGGCCCACAAGGCCTGCATGAGGAGGACGACCCTGGCCGGCATCTACAGGGAGTACGACTTCGGCGAGATCGCGACGGCGACCCGAGCCGCCACGGCGAAGGTCCTCGGCCTGGAGCGGAAGGGTCACCTCGGCCCCGGGGCCGACGGCGACGTCGCCGTCTACGACATCGACTCCACGGGGTGGAGGCCTTCCATGTATAGGGACGTAGAGAGGGCCTTCTCCAGGGCGGCGTACACCATCAAGGGGGGCGAGGTCGCCGTCAAGGACGGGGAGGTGGTGGCGGCGCCCCCCGGGAGGACCATCTGGGTCGACGCGAAGGTGCCGGAGGATGCGGAGGCGGAGCTGATGAAGGATCTGGAGGCGGAGTTCAGGAGCTACTACACGATCGGCCTGGCCAACTACCCGGTCCAAGACGCCTACCTGCCGCACCAGGAGCGGGCGGCCGTCGACGCGAGGAGGGGATGGTAGATGAGCTTCACGGTAAACGGCGTCGAGATCGAGGACACCTTCGCCGAGGCCTTCTCCATGTGGGGGAGCCGGATCATCATCACGGCGAAGAACAGGAAGTGGGCGGACACGGCGGCCTCCACCATGACGGGCTACGCCACCAGCGTCATCATGTGCGACTGCGAGGCCGGCGTAGAGCGGCCGGTCCCGGAGGATGAGACCCCGGACGGGAGGCCCGGCGTCTCGGTGATGGTCTTCGGCTTCTCCAGGGCCCGGCTGGAGGAACCCCTCCTGAAGCGCATGGGCCAGTGCATCCTCACATGCCCCACCACCGCAGTCTTCAACGGCCTCCCCGAGGAGGAGGCCGACGCCATGCTCGACATCGGCAAGAGCGCCCGGTTCTTCGGCGACGGCCACCAGGTGAAGATGAGGATGGGCGACGGCTGGCTCGAGCGCCGCCGGTTCTGGCGGATCCCCGTCATGGAGGGGGAGTTCCTCATCGAGGAGAGGTTCGGGGCCAAGAGGGCGGTGGCCGGCGGCAACTTCCTCGTCCTCGGCGCCACCGAGGACGCCGCCCTGGAGGCCTCGGAGCGGGCCATCGACGCCATTCACGCCGTCCCCGGCGTCATCACCCCCTTCCCAGGCGGCCTCTGCCGGAGCGGGAGCAAGGTGGGCTCCAGGTACGCCTTCCTCAGGGCCTCGACGAACACGCCGTTCTGCCCCTCCATCAGGCATACGTTCCCGGATTCGCTGGTGCCCGAGGGCGTCAACTCCGTCATCGAGATCGTCATCAACGGCCTCGACTTCGACTCGGTGAAGGCGGCCATGGCCGCCGGCGTCACGGCCGCCGTCGAGGTGGAGGGGGTGAGGAAGATCACGGCCGTCAACTTCGGGGGCAAGCTGGGCAAATTCCAGATCTATCTCAAGGAGTGCGTCGGAGGTGCCTGAGATGAGGGCCCTGAGGCTCAGGCCCAAGGGGGCGCCGTCCATCCCCGTCGAGGCGGAGGCGATATCTCCCGACATCGTAGCAGGGAAGGCCCTCCCCGAGATCGAGAAGCTGGTCGTCCACGTGGGCAACACGACCCGGCCCCTCGGCGACTTCTTCGACGTCGAGGGAGAGGTGGCTGAGCTGGCGGCGGAGCAGCTCATCATCGTCGAGGGCGGCATACCCTGGGCGAAGTACATCGGTGCCAGCATGACCGGTGGTCGTATCATCGTAGAGGGCGACGCGGGAATGCATGCGGGCTCCCAGATGTCGGGCGGCGAGATAACGGTCGAGGGCTCGGCCTCCGACTGGGCGGGGGCGGAGATGAGGGGCGGCCTCCTCCGCATCGGGGGCGACGCCGGCGACCTGCTCGGAGCCGCCTACCGCGGCAGCAGCGAGGGGATGACCGGCGGCTGCATAATCGTGGAGGGCCGTGCTGGCCTGGAGACGGGCTCCTTCATGCGCCGCGGCATGGTGGTGGTCCTCGGCGATGTCGGCCCCTTCGCGGGGGCCCATATGAACGGCGGCGAGATTTTCGTCTTCGGGCGGGCGGCGAGGCGTCTCGGGGCCGAGATGAGGGGGAACGGCGGCGTCATCGTCTGCCTCGGGGAGGTGGAGGCGCTGCTCCCCACCTTCGTCTACGACGCCACGTACAGGCCCACCTTCATGAAGCTCTACCTGAGGGAGCTCAGGGACGCGCTGGGCGTGAGGGAGGCCGGGAAGTTCATAGACTCAGCATTCAGGCGGTACCGGGGCGACGCGGCCGTCGGCGGGGACGGCGAGATCCTCATCGCCGAACGCCAGGGAGGACCGGGCTGAAGGGTTGAAGGTCGGCATCATCGCCTCCGACCGGGGCGAGTGGCACGTCCAGCAGCTCCAGGGCGAGCTGGCGCGCAGGGGCGTCGAGGCCTACGTCCTGCCTCCCACCCGGTTCCTCTCCAGGATCGAGGCGAGGCCCCGGGTCTCGGTGAGGGGCTACGGCTTGGACGACTACGACGCCGTCGTCGTCAGGAAGGTGCCCGGCGGCGCCCCCGAGCAGGTCTTCTACCGGATGGACGTCCTCCACAGGCTCGAGGACCTCGGCATCTACGTCATCAACCCGGCCGAGTCCATCGAGAGGGCCGTCGACAAGTACTACACCTCGACGCTGATGGAGGACGCGGGGATCAGGACGCCCCGGACCGTCGTCACCGAGACGTTCAGCGAGGCCATGGAGGCCTTCGACGAGCTGGGCGGCGACGTCGTCGTGAAGCCCCTCTTCGGCTCTCTCGGCATGGGGATGGCCCGGGTCAGCGACCGGGACGTCGCCTACAGGGTCTTCAGGGCCCTGGAGATGACCGGGGGCGTCTACTACCTCCAGGAGTTCATCCCCCACGGCAACAGGGACATCAGGGCCTTCGTCGTCGGCGGTAGGGTCGTCGCCTCCATGCTCAGGGTGGCCGAGGGCTGGAAGACGAACATCTCGGGCGGGGCGAGGGCGGAGCCCTACGGCCTCGAGGAGGAGCTGGCCGAGCTCAGCGTCAAGGCCTCGGAGGCCGTCGGCTTGGAGTACGCGGGCGTCGACCTTCTCCGGTCGGATCGGGACGGCGGGTTCTACGTTGTCGAGCTCAACAGCACCCCCGGCTGGCAGGGGCTTCAGGCCGTGACCGAGGCGCGCATCGCAT
>Ga0111229_116_pt1 | contig 19028 bp, 12 predicted proteins | sample DeeMarSWOR152_54_FD_80383 | JGI IMG/M metagenome (GOLD analysis project Ga0111229, IMG submission 80383) | Crenarchaeota group-15 archaeon DG-45 | reverse complement strand
CTCCAGGTCCTCCGTGTCGCAGTGATTGTAGACGGCCCTGTCGGCCCTGCATAGGCGCACGCCGTCTATGATGCTCCCGTGGTTGAGCTGGTCGCTCACGACGAGGTCGCCTCGGTCGACGAGCTGAGGGATCAGCCCCGAGTTGGCCATGAAGCCCGTGGGGTAGGTCAGCGATGCCTCCGCCCTCTTGAATTCGGCGAGACGTTTCTCAAGCTCCATGTGCAGGTCCATCGTCCCGGAGATGGGCCTGACGGCGCCTGAGCCGACGCCGTGGGTCTCGATGGCCTTGATAGCGGCCTCCTTGAGCCTGGGGTGGTTCGTCAGCCCCAGGTAGTTGTTGGAGCATAGCATGAGCACCTCCCTCCCGTCCACGGTGGAGATGGGCCTGCTGGGTCCCTGCAGGGTCTTGAGCCTCCAGTCCAGGGCCTTCTCGACGAGCTCCTCGTACTCCTCCCTGAGGAAATTGGTCGGGTTTCTCACGGGCATCCCTTCGATGAAACTATCGTTCATGCCTCTTTAACGTTTTCCAGCGGGACAGAATATGTTAATTAGATCTCATCAACCTCTTTTTGGAGATTCCATATGCCCAGGAGACTCATGAGGAGGATCCTCGTGACCGGCGCCACCGGCCAGATCGGCTCCGAGCTCGTGCCCGAGCTCCGCAGGATCCATGGAGGCGACAACGTCGTGGTTGGGGTTCATCGGAGGCTCCCTTCCGGGGCGTTGAAGGATTCCGGCCCATCCGAGGTCGTCGATGTGACCGCGAGGGAGTCGGTTGAGAGGGTGGTGGAACGGTATGACATCGACACCATCTACCACATGGCCGCCATCCTGTCGGCCGTCGGCGAGAGGGACCCTTGGCTGGCGTGGGACGTGAACGTGAATGGCACCTACAATGTCCTGGAGGTGGCGAGGGAGCGCGATATGGTTCGCGTCTTCCACCCCAGCTCCATCGCCGTCTTCGGGCCGGAGACCCCGAGGGATAACACGCCCCAGGAGACGGTGCTGAAGCCGAGGACCATGTACGGCCTGACGAAAGTCTCCAACGAGCTGCTGGACAACTACTACTTCGAACGGTTCGGGCTGGACGTGCGCGGCGTCCGATATCCCGGGATCATCAGCAGCGAGACCCTCCCGGGCGGCGGCACCACCGACTACGCCGTGGAGATCTTCTACGAGGCCGTCAAGCGCAAGCGATACACGTGCTTCCTCGGGGAGGACACGGTCCTGCCGATGATGTACATGCCCGACTGCATCAAGGCGACCATAGACCTGATGAACGCGGACCTGACGAGGCTCAAGCACCACGCCGACTTCAACCTGGCGGCGATGAGCTTCTCGCCGCGGGAGATCGCCGAGGAGATAAGGAAGCATATCCCCGGCTTCATCATAAACTACAAGCCCGATTCGAGACAGGCGATCGCCGACTCGTGGCCCAGGACCATAGATGACAGCGCCGCCCGCGAGGAGTGGGGCTGGGAGCCCCAGTACGATCTCGCGGCGATGACGGCGGATATGCTGGAGAAACTTGGGAAACGCCATGAGGAAGGGCGCCTCTGAGCGCCCCAGTACCCGGGAATCTCCCTAAGGGGGGCTGAGGATAGGCACGGGCTCTTCCTGCTTCAGGCGCAGACGTGCTGAGGCTTCGCCCGAGCTGATGCGTAGAATATCGATAGTTAGGGGTCCGAAGCGGCCCACGAGGGAGCAGATACAGGGGATGGTCTCCAAAGCCATCGGCCTGATCGGCGGGATGGATGGGATCATAGGAGTCGGGGACAGGGTTCTCATCAAGCCGAACGCGGGATCGGAGTCGAGCCGACGTGGAGGCGTAGTGACCGATCCCTACGTCGTCGAGGCCATCGCGAACGAGGCCACGGAGGCCGGCGCCGGCGACGTCGTGATCGGTGAAGCCGCTCAGGTCGGCGCGGATACCGGGAGGGTCTTCGAGATGAACGGCTATCCCGAGGTCGCCGAGAGGACGGGGGCCAGGCTCCTCGACCTCAACGAGGACGAGGCCGTCGAGGTGGAGGTCGAGGGGAGGCTGCTGCGGAGCGTCAGGGTCTTCAGGTCCGCCCTCGAGTCCGACGCCGTCATAAGCGTCCCCGTGGTCAAGACCCACATCCTCGCCGGCGTGACCATCGGCCTCAAGAACATGAAGGGCGTGATACCCGTCGAAGAGAAGCGCCGTTTCCACATGCTGGGCCTCGACGCGGCCATCGCGGACCTGCAGCTCGCTATCAAGCCAACGATGACCGTCGTGGACGGCATCCTGGCGATGGGAGGACTCGGGGCGCCCATCCATCTGGGGGAGACCGTCGAGCTCGGCCTCATCATGGCCGGCGTCGACCCCGTCGCCGTCGACGCGGTCGCATGCAGGGTCACGGGGTTCGACCCCTACGATGTGAAGCACCTCGTCTACGCCGCGGAGCATGGCCTGGGGAGCCTCGATGTGAAGGATGCCGAGATAAGGGGCGAGCCCATCGAGAGGGTGCGGATCGACCTGGAGAAGCCAAGCCTCGAGCTGCGGGAGTTCGATGCCCTCGATAATCTAGAGGTCGTCCAGGGAGGGGCCTGCAGCGGCTGCGTCGGCGCCGTCTACTCCGCCCTGAAGATATGCGATGGGATGGGCGAGCTGCGGGGGATGCCGCGGACCGCCTTTGTTCTCGGGCCCCTTGCGGAGCCGCCGGGGCGGGATGGCGAGAAGGTCATCATAGGGCGATGCCTTCGGAGGTTCAGGGACGCGGGGCGCTACGTCCCAGGTTGTCCCCCACTGGTGGTCCAGGTCAGGGATGAGGTGAGAGAGCTGACGGGCCTCTCGCGCCTAGGCGGACCAAAGGAGGATTTTCTGAAGGCGGCCGAGATGGACGACGATGTTGAACGATGACCTTCTAATTGCTCGAGCGTCGGAGGCGGGGAGCGCCATCGTAGGAATGAGGGCTCTCTAGATCGTTATCGCGCCCCTGTCGTAGACGAGTTCGCCGTCGAACTCGATCACGGCGTCCCTGCCTATGGCGTCTATGTGGCTCGGGGCCCTGACCTTTCCCCCGATGGCGTAGCTGCTCCCTATGCCGAGGTGGAAGTGGCCGAGGCGGCCCAGGTCCTCGAGGTTGGTGGCGTACTCCCTGCACGCCGGGTTCAGCCCCACCCCGAACTCGGCCAGGTTGTAGGCGGCCCTATCCTCCAGCCCCTCGAGGATCTGCCTGAACCGCTCCGCCGCTGCCCCTCCCTCGATCTTCCTCACCTCGCCCTCCTCGATGATCAACGTCACGGGCTCGGCCCTCGTCACGCCCACCTGCATGATGCGGACATCGATGACGGCCCTCCCCTCCGCCGTCCCTTCGACGGGCGATATGTTTATCTCGCTATCCGGCAGTGCCGCGAACCGCCCGGGCTCACGGAACAGCCCCGTCTCGTACTGGACGGGTCGGCCGGCGCCCTCCCCCCTCACGTCGGTGCCCCTGGGCGTCCTTATCCGCATCTCCGCCGCCTCCGAGAGGCGGGCCCCCAGCCTCCTTCCAAGCCTGTCGCACTCCTCGAAGTCGGCGAGGATTCCCCCCACGCATAGGCAGTCCTCGGTGACCTCGCACAGCGTCGAGCCCCTCGCGCCGTTCTTCATGGCCTCGATCCGGGCGTCGGTGTGGGTCTGAGACCAGGTCGTGGGCATGAGGAAGACGTCGGCCTCCCGGCAGGCCGCGACGACGGGAGCGGGCGGCTGCGCCCCGTGTACGCCCTGGACGCTGGGAGGGATCGCGACGATGGTGGGGATGCCGCCGGCGGAGAGGGCCGCGGCTGCCAGTGCCTCAGCGACGCGCATCTTGTTGGCGTCGGTGGAGATGACCACGTCCTCCCCCGCCTTGACGCCGGCGCACTCCTCCACTATCTTCCTCGCGCCCCTCATCATCTCCATGAAGCTCGACGGGGCGGGCACGTAATGGTGATATGAGATCGGCCAGCTCACGGCTCTCTTCTCCTCCCTTTCGTCTCATCACACGGAGCTACGGCTTCGGCGATCACGGCTTCAACGGCCTTATCTTCCTGACCTCCGGATTGACGAGGTTCGGCGGCTCCTCCCCCCTGAGGACGCTGGCCAGGTTCGTCGCCGCGACGACGGCCATCTTCGTCCGGGTCTCGACGCTGGCGCTGGCGATGTGGGGCGTGAGCACGGTGTTGTTCAGCCCGAGCAGGGGGCTGTCAGGGTCGAGGGGCTCCCGCTCGAAGACATCCAGGGCAGCCCCGGCGATGTCGCCGTTCTTGAGGGCCTCGGCGAGAGCGGCCTCGTCAACGACGGGCCCCCGAGAGGTGTTGATCAGATAGGCGGTCCCCTTCATCAGCGTCAGCTCCCTGCGGCCGATCAGGTGGTGGGTCTCCTCCACCAGAGGAACATGGATCGTCACAAAGTCTGCCTCCGAGAGGATCTCCTCGAAGCCCTTGTAGGCGATGCCGAGCTCCTCCTCCAGGTCCTTCCTCCTCACGACGTCGTGGTAGATGATGTTCATGTCGAAGCCTCTAGCCCTCTTCGCAATCGCTGAACCGATGCGTCCTATCCCTATGATGCCCAGGGTCTTGCCGTGGACATCCGAGCCGAGGAACATCATGGGCCCCCAGGGGTGGACCCACCCCCTATTCCTCACATGGCGGTCGGCCTCAGCGATGCGCCTAGCTATGGACATCAGAAGGGCCCACGCGCAGTCGGCCGTCGTATCGGTCAGTATTCCGGGGGTGTTCGTGACGTAGATTCCGCGCCTGGTCGCCACCTCCACGTCGACGTTGTCGAATCCGACGGCGCAGTTGCTGATGACCTTCAATCTACTACCCGCCTCGATGACCTCCTCATCGATCTCTTCCGTTAAAAGGCAGAGAAGCCCCTCCACTCCCCTCACCTTTGACAAGAGGGTGCCTCGCGGAACTGGATTATCGATGCCGTCGAAGACCTCGATCTCGGCGTGCATCTTCAAGATATCCAGGGCCTCGTCGAACAGCTGCCTGGTTACATAGACCTTTGGCCTGACCAATTTCGACACCTGAATTAACGAGAAGTCAGGATATATATCAGCTTGTCTTTCTCGTTTTTTCTGCACTTATAGGCGACCGCGAGGAAAAATTAATATTCAGAAAATTTCTGAATATTTGTAAAATGGTTGAAACGATGAAATCCAGCGAATTTGGCCCTCCCGCAATCGATGAAACCGAGTTCGACGCCCTCTTCGACGTGTACCTGAGGCCTTTGAAGAGCGGAAATGCCCGAAGGATATTTAGAATCCTCTCCGAGGAAAAGGCCGCGGGGGCTATCACCACCCTCGATATACAGGCGAAGCTGAAGAAACGGGGCGTCAAGCTCGGCAAGAAGGAGATCAACGGATGGCTCCACTCCCTCGACGACGCCGGCCTTGCCGAGAAGGGCGATGAGAGGGGGAAGCCTACCACGATAGAGTACGACGACAAATACACCTTTGACCTCTGGAGCCTCACGGGCCTGGGGGAGGAGATCGCTAGAGGCATACCCCGCGTTCTGGGAACGAATTCCTCGTTATTCAAGGCCAGCCCTGAGAGGTCCATACATGAGATATCGAAGATGGACCATGTGGAGAGAGCGCTTGCCCTGCGACGCCTGGGCGAGATCTCCATGCTAGCAAGCATCTTACAGGAGCTGTCCAGAGCGGGAGGGGAGCTCGATGGAGCCGAATTGATGAGGAGGCTGAGGCCGAACCAGAACGCTCTGGATCGGGCCCTGTCATCGCTCTCGAATTCGAGCCCTGGGGAGAAGCTCGTAATCAGAAGGCGGAGGCGTGAGGGCTTCAAGGTGAGGCTCTTGAGCCTCATCGGCATACGCCTCCGGGAGACTTGGACCTATGGGCTCACAGAGGATGGGGCACGGCTTGCGGAGGCCCTCTGGCCCGGCGAAGGCCTTGGGCATTAAACCTGTCTATAAAGTTGAAACTTAATATTCTATAAGGCGTCGGAGACTGCGGGGTCGAAATTCGTAGGAAATGGCTTCTTTTCCCTAATTTAGACGATGACCATATCCATAATTGAGGCGGTGAAGATGATCGATAGAGCTGATGGACAATAAATTAGTCTAAGAGGCCATGAAGCGCAGGCGGATCGGAGCCGCAGCCGATTGTTTAAAATAAACACACGCATAGATTATCCTCCGTTGTGCTGACCATGGTCAGAATAGGTTTCGTGAAGGTGGGGAACATCGCGACCTCTCCCATGGTGGAGCTGCTCCTGGACGAGCGGGCCGAGAGGGAGGACATGGAGGTCAGGGTGCTCACGTCGGGGGCCAACATGGGCGCCAAGCAGTCCGAGGATGTGGCCAAGTCCATGATCGCCCTCAAGCCCGACGTCGCCTTCGTTGCGAGCCCCAACGCCTCGACGAAGGGGCCGACCCGGGCCCGGGAGGTCCTGGCGGAGGCCGGCATCCCCGTCGTCGTCATCACCGACGGCCCGGGAAAGCTCCTGGAGGAGCTTGGGGCGAAGGGGCTGGGTGGCATCATCGTCGAGGCCGACTCCATGATCGGGGCCCGGCGGGAGTTCCTCGATCCCATCGAGATGGCCATCTTCAACGCCGATACCACCAAGGTCCTCTCGGTGACGGGGGTCTACAATGTCGTCTACGCGGCCATCGACGCCGTCATCGAGCAGCTGAAGGCGGGGAAGAAGCCCGAGCTGCCCCTCATCAGCGTCACGAGCGAGATGGCCATCGAGGCCGCTGGCTTCTCCAACCCCTACGCGAGGGCGAAGGCGGCCGCCGCCTACGAGATGGCGAGGAGAGTCGCCAGCCTAACCACCCGGGCATGCTTCAGGGAGAAGGACTGGGAGGTCTACACGGCCCTCTGCGCCGCCGCCCACGAGCTCATGAGGTCCGCCGCCGTCCTGGCCGATGAGGCGAGGGAGATCGAGAAGTACGGCGACAGCGTCCTGAGGAGGCCCCACTTCGATGACGGGTCCACCCTGGAGAAGAGGAGGCTCATCGAGAAGCCGAGGTAGCCCGCCTATCCCCCTTTTTTCGCCCCTTTCTTCTTCGTCCCAGCGAGCCTGATGACCATGCTCAGGCCGGGCTTCACGTCGTCGAGGGGCTGGACCTCGATGAGGCCGCCCTTCTCCGCCGACCTGAGGGCCGCCTCTCCCCTCTCGGTCCTCACGATGACCGTCGACCACCCGTCCGGAGAGCCGACGTTGCCGATGGAGAGGTCGGAGAACTCGGCGGCGAAGTCGTCGCATCGGCCGCAGCAGGGGCGGACGATCTCCTTCACCTTGCTCAGCTTGACGTCGTAGATCGCCTCGCCGTCCCTCCAGGCGATGAACCGCCCCTTCTTGATGTCGAACTTGGTGACCGCGGAGGCGTCTACCCCCTCCTCCTTGAGGAAATCCATGAAGCTGGGGTAGCCGAAGGTCTCCATGCAGAACAGCCCGATGTTGAGGGCGACCGCCTTCCCTATCTTCGCCTCCGAGTGATCTCCGGCCTCGATCCTCCTCAGCGCCCTCATCTGGCACGGGGTGCCGACCACGGCCACCCTATCCCTGTCATACTCGTAGACGGCCGAGTCCACGCCGAGGATCGACGGGCTGGGGGTATACTTCGTCCCCGCCCCTTTCAGCACCTCCTCCTTCGATGTGGCGACGACGGGCTTTGGCGACCACGGCCGCTCCTCCTCCAGCCCGGCCACTACGGCACAATCTCCCCCATCTGCTAGGAACTGGAATAGGATGGCGGTGACCGCCCCGCCGTCCTGGCAGCGCTCCAGGGTCTCCTCCTCCCTCGCCCTCACGGCGTAGCAGGCCCTCATGACGCCCGTCTCGGCCTCGTCCTCGGTCCTCTCGCGGCCGAAGACCCGCCTCTCCATCTCCCCGACATCGAACTCGGTCTGGGGGCAGTTGTTGTAGCACATGCCGCAGGCGATGCACAGCCCCACGAGCCTCGGCGTTCCCTCCTCCAGCTCGATGGAGTTGACGGGACAGACGGCGGAGCAGGCGCCGCAGCCCACACACCGGCCCTTACGGATGACGTCCGCCATCAGATGGCCGAATATCTTTGGCCTGCCGCTCATGAGGGATCACATCTGTTTACTGCTGCGAAGCCCATTTAACAAGTTTACTGTCCCGAGTCTTGGAGAGGCCGTCAGCCCCTGGGGAAGAGGGGTCTGAGATCCGCGGCGGACGACACAAGCCTCTGCTGCTCGTCCCGGGAGAGCGTCCTATATCGCTCCGCGGCGTCGACAGCCAAGGGGAACAGCCTCGGATCCCCCACGGAGGCGGCCGTTGTGACTCCCTGGTTCAGGGTGAACCAGAGGGCCCGGTCGACCTCGGGCTGGGTATCCCATGGCTCGTACCATGTCTGGTATCGATGCTCCTCCGTCGGCCACGGCTGCTTCGTGAAGGCCTTCATGGCGATGGTCCCCATATCCCTCTTCTTCGCCAGGTCGAGCAGCGGCCTGTAATCGATCTCGGGTGTGGCGTGCCGCAGCAGGACGTAGTTGAGGGGGAAGAGCACGGTGTCGAAGTCGAACCTACGGACGGCCTCGACAGCGGTGAGGGGCGCGTGGCTCGTGATGCCAACGTGATCGACTAGGCCCTCCTCCTTGGCCTCCACCATCGCCTCCAGCGCGCCGCCCACGCCAAGGGCTATCTCAAGCTCGCCGGGGTCGTCCAGCCCGTGCAACTGGTAGAGATCGAGGTGGTCTACGCCCATCCGCTCCATGGATCGACGCATATCCTGGGCCGCCCCCTCCTTCGTCCTCTCCCTCGTCTTGCAGGCGAGGAAGAAGCCGTCCCGGTGCTCCCCCATCCACTTCCGGAGCCTCAGCTCGGCCTCGCCGTAGGTGGGGGCGATGTCGATATGGTTGACCCCATGGTCCAGAGCGAGCTCCATGATCTCATCGACCTCCTCTTGAGGGATGAACCCGATGGAGTAGCTGCCCAGGGCCAGGATCGTGCTCATATGCCCCGTTTTGCCCAGCCTTCTCTTCTCCATGATGATCAGTGAGCTGAGAGGAGGCGGGCGATTAAAGGGTTTCGCGAACACAGTTGGCGCTGGCCTCGCGGAGCTTATATTTTTTACAATCAAGTGAATTGTATTATAACAGGGTCACGAGATCCGTATATCGGGAGGGGGATCGGCTACGGGCATCGAGGGCCTCGACAAGATTTTCAAGCCCGAGAGGATCGCCGTCGTCGGAGCCAGCAACCGGGAGGGCACGGTCGGCTTCAAGCTGTTCAACAACCTCATCGGGGTCGGCTTCGGGGGCTTCGTCTACCCGGTCAACCCGTTCAGCCCGAACATACAGGGCGTGACGGCCTACCCGACCGTGAGGAGGATCCCGTGGCAGGTGGACCTAGCCGTCATCGCGACGCCCGCCCACATCGTCCCCCAGGTCGTCGAGGAGTGCGGCGAGTCGGGCATATCCGGCATCGTCATCGTCTCATCGGGCTTCGGGGAGACCGGCCCCGGGGGAAAAGCCCTGGAGGAGGAGCTCCTCAGGCTCAAGCGGAGCCACGGCCTGAGGATCGTCGGGCCCAACTGCCTGGGCGTCATGCACCCGAGGACGGGCCTGAACGCCACCTTCGCGAACAGGAGGGCCGCGCCGGGCAAGATCGCCTTCGTCTCCCAGAGCGGCGCCCTGTGCGCCTCGGTCTTGGACTGGGCGGCCCACGCGAGGGTGGGCTTCAGCTACTTCGTCTCCGTCGGGGGCATGATCGACGTGGACTTCGCCGATCTCATCGACTACTTCGGCGTCGACCCCGAGACCAGGAGCATCGTCCTCTTCATCGAGGCCGTGAGGGAGCCGAGGAAGTTCATGAGCGCGGCCAGGAGGTTCGCCGGCACCAAGCCCATCATCGCCGTGAAGACGGGGAGGTCCCCCGAGGGGGCCCGAGTGGCCGAATCGCATACGGGCGCCATCGCGGGGGAGGACGCCATCTACGACAGCTTCTTCAGCAGGGCGGGCGTGGTGCGAGCCGAGGAGGTGGCCGACCTGTTCAACTGCTCCGAGGTGCTGTCCATGCAGCCCTCCCCGCGGGGAACGAACCTGGCGATCATCACGAACGCCGGCGGGCCGGCGGTCATGGCGACGGACGCCCTGATAGCCAGGGGAGGCGGGCTCGCCGCCCTGAGCGAGGAGATCCTCCGCAGCCTGGATGCGATCCTCCCCCGCTATTGGAGCAGGTCGAACCCCATCGACATATGCGAGGACGCCACGGTCGACAGGTTCGGGAGGGTGCTCGAGATATGCTTCAAGGATCCCAACGCCGACGGCCACCTGGTGATCTACACGCCCATCGGGGCCGCCGACCCGACCGAGACGGCCAGGCGGATCATAGAGGCGTCGAGGGAGACCAGAAAGCCCCTCTTGACCTGCTGGCTCGGGGAGGAGGACGTTCGCGAGGCCAGGAGAATTCTCCGGCACAGCGGGATTCCGACGTGTCCCACGCCCGAGCAGGCCGTGGCGACGTTCATGTACATGAACCAGTACGCGCGGAACCTAGAGCTCCTGTACGAGCCCCCCGAGGAGCTGCCCATCGTCCCCTCGGCCGAGATCAGGAGCCTCCGAGACATGATCCATTCAGCCGAGGGAGGCACGAGGACCCTCACGGAGCCCGAGTCGAAGAGGCTCCTCGAGGCGTACGGCATAGCCACGGCCAGGGCCCACGTCGCGAGGACGGCGGATGAGGCCGTCGACGCGGCCTTCGAGATCGGCTATCCGGTGGCGATGAAGATCCTCTCCCCTCAGGTCACCCATAAGACGGACATCGACGGCGTGATCCTGAACATCGCCTCCGACCAGCAGGTCAGGAGCTGCTACCGGGAGCTAGTCGACAGGGCCATGAGGCGACTCCCCTCCGCGGAGGTGGAGGGCGTGACCGTCCAGCCCATGATCACGGGCGGATACGAGCTCATCATCGGCGCCAAGAGGGACCCCCAGTTCGGCTCGGTGCTGATCTTCGGAACAGGGGGGGTGGGCGTCGAGCTCTTCAAGGACATCTCTGTCGGCTTCCCGCCCTTGAACCAGACCCTGGCCAGGAGGATGATCGAGGCATCAAAGGCCCACAGGATTCTCTCGGAGGGGTACAGGGGCAGGCCCCCCGCCAACATCCGCCTCCTGGAGGAGGCCCTAGTCAGGTTCTCCCAGCTCATCGTCGATTATCCGCAGATCAGGGAGGCCGACGTCAACCCGCTTCTGGCCGATGAGGACCGGGTCGTGGCCCTGGACGCCCGGATAATGATGGACACGGGCGGGGTCTCAGCCCGCGTTCGACCGCACGAGCATCTCATCATAAGCCCCTATCCGACGAGATACCTGGCGATACGGACGCTCAGAGGCGGGGAGGAGGCATTGCTTCGCCCCATAAAGCCCGAGGACGAGCCCTTCCTCGTTGAGCTGTTCCGGACGTTCTCGGAGGAGACCATGCGCCTCCGATTCTTCCACGTGATCGGGGAGATATCGCACAGGAGCCTGGCCCGATACTGCAACATCGACTACGACAGGGAGATGACCATCATCTCCGAGCTGAGGGAGAGCGGCGGGTGGAGGATGGCGGGCATGGCGAGCCTCGTCGTCCAGCCGGATGGCGAGAGCGGAGAGGTCGCCGTCGTGGTTGGGGACCCATGGCAGAACAGGGGCCTGGGCACGGAGATGTTCGACTACATCGTCGAGGTCGGCAGGTCCATGGGGCTCAGGAGGGTCTTCGGGGAGATCCTGGCCAGGAACACGAAGATGATGCACATAGCCCACGAGAGGGGTTTCGGCCTCAGACAGATGGACGAGGAAAATTACATGGCAACCCTGGACCTCTAGGGACCCTCTCCGGAAAAAGCGTGCGAGCGATCGCGGGCGGCGGACTTAACGCCGTTATTCCGTCGGACAGCCGTAGAGAAAAAGGGGAGATACCTGGGATTACCCCTCGTAGCCCACCTTCTCCTTCAGCTGATCGACGGACTCGGGGTTCATCAGGGTCGTGGTGTCGCCGATGGACTCCTTCCTCACCAGGGACTTCAGAATCCTGCGCATGATCTTCCCGCTCCGGGTCTTCGGCAGGTCATCGGTGAACAGTATCCTCTCCGGCCTCGCCGTCGGCCCGATGGTCGCGTCGACGTGCTTCACCAGCTCCCTTATCAGCTGCTCGGAGGGTTCTATCCCCGGCCTCAGGGTCACGAAGGCGATGGGCACCTCACCCTTTATCTCGTGGGGAGCCGCCACGACGGCGCACTCGACGACGGCCTCGTGGCTCGTTATGGCGTTCTCCAGCTCGGCCGTCGACAGCCTGTGGCCGGCCACCTTCATGACGTCGTCGACCCTGCCCGTCAGCCGGATGTTGCCGATGTCGTCCCATATCCGGGCCCCGTCGCTGGTGTAGTAGTACCTGTCACCGTAGACGCTGAAGTACTGCCTGTACCGGTCGGGGTTCCTCCAGACGTCCCTGAGCATCCCCGGCGCGAAGGGGGCCTCCTGCACCAGGTAGCCGCCCTCGCCGAGGCCCACGGGCTTCCCGCCCTCGTCCAGGATGACGTGCCTCGTGCCCGGGAAGCTCCTGCCGGCGACCGTCGGTATGAAGGGGCCTATGCCCGGCAGCGAGTTGATGAGGGTCCCCCCGGTCTCGGTCTGCCACCAGGTGTCGATGATGGGGCACCTGCCGCCGCCGATGACGTTGAAGTACCACATCCACGCCTCCTCGTTGATGGGCTCGCCCACCGTCCCGAGGATCCGCAGGCTGCCCAGGTCGTGCCTCCTGGGCCACTCATCGCCCCACTGCATGAACATCCTGATCGCCGTCGGGGCCGTGTAGAAGACCGTCACGCCGTGCTGCGCCACGATGCTCCACCACCTGTCCGGCTCGGGGTGGTTCGGGGCGCCCTCGTACACCAGCATGGTCGCCCCGTTCATGAGGGGGCCGTAGCAGGCGTAGGTGTGGCCCGTCACCCAGCCGATGTCGGCGGTGCACCAGTAGACGTCGTCGTCGTGGAGGTCGAAGTCCCATCTCGCCGTCCAGTAGGCCTGCACCGCGTACCCGCCGGTGTGGTGCTCGACGCCCTTCGGCTTGCCCGTGGTCCCGCTCGTGTACAGGAGGTACAGGATGTCCTCGCTGTCCATGACCTCCGGCTCGCAGTAGTCCTCTGCGTCCTCCATCAGATCGTGCCACCACTGGTCCCTGCCCTCGACCATGTTGGCGTCGGACCCGATCCGCCTCACGACCACGACCTTCCGTATGGGCGTCCCCTCGACGCCCTTATCCGCCTCGGCCTTCAGGTCGATCTTCCTGCCCCTCCGGTAGTAACCGTCCGACGTGACGAGGACGGTGGCCTCCGCGTCGATCATCCTCTCCTGCAGCGATTTGGCGCTGAAGGCGGAGAAGACGACGCTGTGCACCGCCCCGATCCTGGCGCACGCCAGCATGGCGATCTGCACCTCGGGGATCATGGGCAGGTAGATCCCGACCCTGTCCCCCTTCTTCACGCCCAGGCCCTTCAGGACGTTGGCGAACCTGTTGACCTCCCGGTAGAGCTCGAAGTACGTGAGTACCCTGTCCCTCTCCTCCGGTGGCTCGGGCACCCATATCATCGCCGCCTTGTTCCTCCTCCACGTCCTCACGTGCCTGTCCAGGGCGTTGAAGGAGATGTTCAGCTTCCCGTCGATGAACCACTTGTAGTACGGCGGATCCCAGCGGTAGGTCTCGCCCCACTCCTTGAACCAATCGAGGCCTTCTCGGGCCAGCTTGGCCCAGAAGCCAACGCGATCCTTCGAGGCCTCGGCGTATATCGACTCGTCGTTTACCCATGCCCTTTTTTTGAGCTCGTCAGAGGGCCAGAAGACATTGCTTTTTCCTGGGTCCTCCACAACCCACTTGAAACCCTTGAACATCATGACAATCGCTCCAAATCATTTTCTTTGGATTCTGTTGGGAGAATGAGATTTCGCTTATAAACGTTCCGTTCACACGCCGGAGCGATTTACCTAGTTACCTTATATGATGATCCCGTCCGCTTGTAGGGAAGGTTAATAATTCTTCGGTTGAGACTTAGGACGCGAGCGGAGTCAGGGGGTCCGAGATGGTCACGCTGAATCTCGACAAGATCTTCAGCCCGGAAAGCATCGCGCTGATCGGCGCGAGCGATAGGGAGGGCTCCGTCGGATATTTTTTGATGAGGAACCTCGCCGAGGCGGGGTACGGGGGCAGGGTCTACCCTGTGAACCTGCGCAAGGCTGAGATCCTCGGCTTCAAGGCCTACCCGGCCGTCGATCAGCTCCCCGAGACGGTCGACCTCGCCGTCATCGCCATCCCGGCCGAGAGCGTCCCCGACGTGGTGGAGCAGTGCGGGAGGGCGGGGATAATCGGGATCATCATCATCTCGGCCGGGTTCAAGGAGGTGGGGCCCGAGGGCCGGGCGTTGGAGGAGAGGATACGAGACATAAGGCGGAGGTATAACCTGAGGGTTCTCGGGCCGAACTGCCTGGGCATCATCCGCCCGGGCATCCGCCTCAACGCCACCTTCGCGGAGAAGATGCCGAAGCCCGGGAGCATCGCGTTCATCTCCCAGAGCGGCGCGCTGGGCACGGCCATCCTGGACTGGGCGGCCCACGAGAACATCGGCTTCAGCAACTTCGTCTCCGTGGGCTCCATGATCGACGTGGACTTCGGCAACCTCATCGACTACTTCGGCACCGACCCGAGGACGAGGAGCATCCTGATGTACATCGAGGGCGTGACCAACGCCAGGGAGTTCATGAGCGCGGCGAGGCACTTCGCCCGGACGAAGCCCATCATCGTCGTCAAGGCCGGGAGGTTCGGGGAGAGCGCAAAGGCCGCCGCCTCCCACACGGGCTCCATCACCGGCGAGGACATGGTGTACGACGCGGCCTTCAAGCGCGCCGGGATCATACGGGTCGACGAGATCGGCGACCTCTTCAACGCTGCCGAGGTCCTGGGGATGCAGCCCCTGCCGAGCAGCCCGAGCCTCGCCATCATCACGAACGCCGGCGGGCCGGGGGTGATGGCCGCGGACGCCCTCATAGCCAGGGGAGGGACCCTGGCAGAGCTGAGCCGGGAGACCGTGGAGGCCCTCAACGGGGTGCTGCCGCCGTACTGGAGCAGGGGGAACCCCATCGACGTCCTGGGGGACGCCGGCGCCGAGAGATACAGGGCCGTCCTTGAGGCGTGCCTAAAGGATGAGAACATCGACGGCATGCTGATAATCTACACGCCTCAGGGCGCAGCCGACCCGGTCGAGATCGCCGAAAGCATCGCGGAGCTGTCCAGGCGCGGAGGCGACCGCGGCAGGACGCTGCTGACCTCGTTCATAGGCTACGAGGATGTAGAGGAGGCAAACGGGGTCCTGACGGAGAACGGCATACCGACCTTCACCACGCCCGAGCGGGCCGTCGCGACGTACATGTACATGTATCGGTACGAGCGGAATCTCGAGCTGCTCTACGAGACGCCCGAGGAGCTGCCCGTGGACAGCGTCCCGCCGAGGCGCCCCCTCAACGTGATCATGAGGAACGCCGCGGCGGAGTGTCGGGAGATATTGACCGAGGCCGAGGGGAAGCAGCTCTTGGAGTATTACAACATCCCCGTGGTCAGGACGCTGGAGGCGAGGACCGCGGACGAGGCGGCCCTCTCCGCCGCGCGCATAGGCTACCCGGTGGTCCTGAAGATCCTCTCCTCGCAGATCGTCCACAAGACCGATGCGGGGGGCGTCGTCCTCGACATCCGCTCCGAGGCCGGTCTCAGGGAGGCGTTCGACGAGGTCACCCGACGGGCCAGGGAGCACAGCCCCGATGCCGAGATCCGCGGCGTGACCGTCCAGCCCATGATCAAAGGGGGATATGAGATCATCATCGGGGCCAAGACGGACCCCCTCTTCGGCCCGGTGATCCTGTTCGGGATGGGCGGCGTCGGCGTCGAGATCTTCAGGGATGTCGCCCTCGGGCTGCCGCCGCTGAACCAGACCCTGGCCAGGAGGATCATGGAGGAGACCAGGGTCTACCGGCTCCTGCAGGGGTACAGGAACATGCCCCCGGCCAACCTCAAGCTCCTCGAGGAGATCATGGTGCGGTTCTCCCAGATGCTCGTCGACTTCCCCCAGCTGAGGGAGGTGGACATCAACCCCCTGTTCATCGACGGGGAGAGGGCGCTCGCCCTCGACGCCCGCGTGGTCATCGACAGGGAGCGGGTGTACCGGAGGTTTGAGGCCCACGAGCACCTAGTGATCAGCCCCTACCCGAAGAGGTACGAGACCCTCTGGAGGCTCCGGGACGGGCGGGCCGTCCTCCTGAGGCCCATAAAGCCCGAGGACGAGCCCCTCTGGATCGAGATGTTCCGGAGCTTCTCCGACGAGTCGATACGGTACAGGTTCTTCCGGATCATCAGAGACACCCCCCACGAGATGAGGGTGAGGTACTGCAACATCGACTACGACCGGGAGATCGCCATCGTCGCCGAACTGACGGAGAAGGGGGAGCGGAAGATCGCGGGCGTCGTCAGGGTCCCCATCGAGCCCGACGGGAAGACGGGCGAGATCGCCTTCATCGTCGCCGACCCATGGCAGGGCCTGGGCCTGGGCTCTAAGCTGGTCGACTACATGATCGAGATCTGCAAGGACAAGGGCATCGAGACCCTCTACGGCGTGATGCTACCCGACAACACCCGGGCGATCAGGCTCATGAGAGATATGGGGTTCAAGATCGAACACGTCGACGAGGACACCGTCAGAGCCACCCTGAACCTGAAAGAGGAATAAAATATGCGATATTCCTATAATTTTAAATGAAAAAGACTACGAACGGCCCTACTTGGTCCTCGGCAAGATCGTCGATAAATTGATTGCTGGCAGGGAAGCTGAAAGGAGCATAGAGCGGGGATTAAGGAGACTCAAAAGCCTTCCCCCAGCGGATGCCGCTACATTTTTAGCAACATGGGCAGGGGAACTCAATCTCCTTCATGTCATAGCTGAAACATGCGAATTTTTAAGGACGATGACCCCGATCCCAGATAGGAGCGTTGAGGCATGCCGAAAGAGGTGATACACACGAAGGATGCGCCTCCGCCCATCGCGCCGTATTCGCATGGCACGAAGGCGGGGGGCTTCATCTTCGTCTCGGGGCAGGGCCCCACGAACCCCAAGACGGGGGAGACGCCGGAGGACATAGAGGGGCAGACTAGGCAGGTGATGGAGAACGTAAAGTCGATAGTGGAGGCGGGCGGCGGAACGATGGGCGACGTGGTGCAGTGCCAGGTCATCCTCAGGAACATGAACGATTACGCGAAGGCGAACGCCGTCTACGGGAGCTATTTCACGAAGGAACCTCCAGCCCGGACCTGCTGGGAAGCCGGGAACCCCAGGGGCTACGGCCAGCTTGTCGAGATAAACGCGATAGCCTACGTCGGCGATAAATAGGCGGCCGGCTTCCTCGCTCGAACAGCCTCCGTGATATCCAGCATCGTTGGCGATTCAGCCGCCTTCAGCCTGTTTTTTCACTTCGTCCCCGAGCATAGTGAAAGCACATCGCATGTGGGCTAAATGAGGTGATCACTTAGGTGAACAGGTCTTCGTCTTCGACGTACGACATTCCCAGGCGGAGCGCCATCTCCGCCTTCGCGAGCTCCCTCCCCAGGTAGGCCGCGTGGTCCAGCCTGGAGACCAAGCCCCTCTCGAAGACGGTCATGTACACCTCCCTGGCGCCCCTGCCCTTGATGACCACGTCGGGCTCCTCCCCGCTGAAGGGGTAGTGGATGGCGGCGATGAGCCTGCTCTCCCTGTCGACCTCGATCTTGAACCATCCCGACCTGTCCTCAACGAAGCCCCTGGCCTCCCCCGCCTCGACGACCTCGGCCCTGCCCTCCGCGCCTTTATCGTAGGGCTCTTCTCTCCACCTTTTCTCCTTGAGCACGAGGAGGTCGAGGCCCAGGTCCTTCGGGACCATGCGCTTACGCCTCGCGAGGAACATCATCCTTGAGGCCGCGGCCAGCTCCCGGACGCTCCCCCTCGCCTTGGCGCTGTGCTCGGGGGTGAAGAGGAGGTCCGCGCCGCCCTCCGACGCGAGGGCCGCCAGCAGCCCGTTGACCCCCGTCGAGTCGACGTCGATGAGCTCCGTCACGTTCCCCACCCCGAAGAGCACGGGAGTCTCCCCGTCGAGCCGGCGGAAGAGCCGATACGCCCTCAGCGACTCCATCAGGCCCGGGTGGATGGGGGGCTCCAGAACCGGGTCGGCGATCACCTTCTCAACTCCCATGCCCCTAGCCCTCTCGATGTTGTCGGCCAGGGCCTCCACCCGCTCCTCCGCCCCCCTCGGCAGGCGCCCCTCCCTCATGTTCGAGGGGAGCACCACCGCCGGCGTGTCGGAGACGGCGGCCGCCACCTCCTCCATGTTGCCGGAGTCGACGCTGAGGACGAGGTCGACGCCCGCATCGACGGCCGCCTCGATCTCCGAGGGCTCCAGGGTGTCGATGCTGACGGGCAGGTCCACCGCGGCCCTCACGGCCTCGATGAGGCCCGGGACCGCCCCGGGCATGGGCCTACCCGCGAGCATTCCGATGTCGATGACGTCGGCCCCCTCCTCCGCGTAGTAGAGGGCCCGCCTCCTGACGGCCTCAATGTCGAGCACGGGCGCGTCGACGATCTCGGCGACGACCCTCGCGGGGAAGGCGCGCCCCACGGGGATCATCCGGCCCCCTCGCCCTATGATCAGCCCTCCCCGCTCCTTCAGCACCCTGCGCCAGTCCCTGTTCACCTCCTCGACCTCGGCCATCGCCCCGCTCCTTATCGCGCCCCTCACGAACTCCGAAGCCGGGATCGTCTTGGAGAGGCCCACCTCACCGAGGAGGCCCAGGACCAGGGGGAGATCGGCGGCGTGGAGGGGCCCCTTGAAGGCCGGGATGCCGATCGCGCGCTCAACGGGCGAGACGTCGCCCTGCACGGACCCCGGCAAGAGTATCAGGTCGTAACCCTCCACCTGCCGGGCTTTGAGCGCCTCCGCGGCGAGCCTTGGGGTGATGAAGGCCGCGACGGAGACGGGCAGGACCATCACCTCCAC
>Ga0111229_115_pt1 | contig 19039 bp, 20 predicted proteins | sample DeeMarSWOR152_54_FD_80383 | JGI IMG/M metagenome (GOLD analysis project Ga0111229, IMG submission 80383) | Crenarchaeota group-15 archaeon DG-45 | reverse complement strand
CGGAGCCAGGCTGAGGCAGCCCGCCTCGGAGCCCCATGAATGGACGGAGGGCGCGAGCTTCAGCGGAGAGGAGTGCATCAATGTTGATCCCGAGCTGTTGAAGCACGTGCTGAACGAGATGGTGGCGGAGGCCGGCGTCGACCTCCTGATGCACTCCATGGTGGTGGGGGCGGAGATGAACGGCGACATCATCGAGGGCATCGTCCTCGAGGATAAATCCGGGAGGCATGCCGTATCCGGTAGGATGTTCGTCGACGCCACGGGGGACGGCGACGTAGCCGCTGCTGCCGGGGCGCCGTTCAGCCGCGACATGCATCCCTGGGGCATCAACATCGACTTCCGCCTCGGCGACGTCGACGGGACCAGAGAGAGGGCATTTCGGGACGAGCGCCCCGCGGAGCATGGGAGGGTGCTCGATGGATTGAGGGAGCGGGTGGGCGGCCGCATGGGCTGGGGACCCTCCGTCAGGGACGGCGTCGTCTGGGGCGGCGCCCCCCATATCTTCGAGGCGGACGGGCTGAATCCGAGGGACCTGACGAGGGTCGAGGTCGAGGGGAGGCGGGCGGTCGTCAGGGGGCTGGAGTACCTCAGGGCCCACATGCCCGGGATGGAGAGGACCTTCCTGCTCGACACCTCGTCGCAGGTCGGCGTCCGGGAGACCCGGCGCATCGTCGGCGAGTACGTGCTCACGAAGGAGGACGAGGTCGGAGGCAGGAGGTTCGACGACGCCATCGCCAGCAGCCTCTTCGACGTACCCTACCGGTGCCTCGTCCCCCTGAAGGTGGACAACCTGCTCGTGGGCGGCAGGTGCATATCGACGACCCATGAGGCCCAGGGCCCCGTAAGGAACATCCCGCCGTGCATGGTCACGGGGCAGGCAGCGGGGGCCGCGGCGGCCCTGGCGGTGAAGACGGGCACTCCTCCGAGGAGGCTTGCAGCCAAAACGGTCATCAAAGCATTGATCGAGCAGGGATTTGACAATCTGAGATGAGCATCAGCCGGATCTCCTCAGGTTGTCTAGGAAGCCGAGGATGCTCAACACGGCGTTCTCCTTAAAAAGCGGGGTCCTCCCGAAGACCTCCTCGGCGGCCCTGACCATGGCATCCTCCTCCCTCAGCCTCTCGTAGATCTCTGAGACGGCCAGGCCCTCCCTGCTCGCCTCGGCGATGACGCTACCCCAGAGTGTCAGCTGGTCCCTGTATGACCTCAGCCTCTCCCCATTGTTGGCGAAGCCGAAGTGGGCGTAGTATATCGCTTCAGGCCTCAGGGCCCATAGGCGATCGAGGGATTCGAGGGCGCTCTCCAGGAAGAAGGGGGGCGGGGTCGTCGGCAGGGTGACATCGCAGGACATCACGTATATCCCCGCCGCATCCCCCACGAACACCCCTCCGCTCTTCTCCTCGTAGAAGCTCATGGCGTGGGAGGCATGGCCCAGGGTCTCCACAATCCTGAATTTGACGCCTCCTCCCAGGTCGACTGTCATCCCGTCGTCCGCGGCCACCACCCTTTCTTCGGGCACCGGCTCCGCCTCCCCGTACATCTCCGCCCTCTCCCCGAGCAAACGCCTCGCGCCCTCCCATAGCCTGCTGGGGTCTATCATGTGGCGGGCGCCCCGCGCGTGGACGAGGAGCACGGCGTTGGGAAGGCTCTTGAGCAGCGTCCCCGCGCCCCCCGCGTGGTCGATGTGGACGTGGGTCGCCGCTACGTAGGTCACATCCTCCAATTCGACCCCGATCTTCCCCAGCCCATCGATGAGGCCCTTGACGGAGGCCGTTGGCCCGGGGTCCACTATCGCGACGTGGTTACCCCTCAGAACATAGGCTGAGAGGAAGCCCTTGATTCCGTGGGGCCTCAGCTCTATCAGGTCCGTGTGGTCGTTCACCCTCAAGGGATCACCTCTAGACCTCCTTCCTCAACCCGTGCGGTATGGGCAGCAGCTTCACCACGTCGCCCTATTTTCCGGCTCCCCTCAGCTCGTTTATCTTCTTCGTCAGCGCCGGGACGACCTTGAACAGGTCTCCGACGACGCCGTAATCCGAGTAGCCGAAGATGGGCGCCCTCTGATCCTTGTTGATGGCGATGACGGCCCCCGAGGCCTTCATGCCCATGACGTGCTGGAAGGCGCCGCTTATGCCTATCGCCAGGTAGAGCTTCGGCTTGACGGTCTTCCCCGAGGAGCCGACCTGGCGTTCCTTCGGGAGCCAGCCCCTGTCCACGACGGGGCGGGAGCATCCCACCTCCCCCCTGAGGGCCTCCGCCAGCCCCTCGATCAAGGAGAGGTTCTTCGCGTCCCCGATGCCCCTGCCCACCGAGACGATGATCTCGGCCTCGCCTAGGTCCACCTCCCCCGGGGCCGGCTCGACGTACTCGATGAACCGCTTGACCTCGATGTCCCCCTCCAGCGGGGACCCGACCTCGACGACCTCGCCGCCCATGGGCCCGCCCTCCTCCGCCTCGAAGGCGGCCGGGCGGATGGTCGCGATGCATCCCGCGGCCCCGCGGAGGGCGGCGTCCGCGTTCACCTTCCCGCCGTGCATCTGCCTGGTGATGGTGAGCTGCCCATCCTCGTACCTGAGGCCCACGCAGTCCGTCGCCAGGGGCATCCCCAGCTCGACGGCGAGGGCGGGGGCCAGGTCCACCCCGAAGGACGTGTGCCCGATCAATGTCAGCGCCGGCCCATGCTCCCTGATCAGGGCCGATAGGACCCGCTGGTAGGCCTCGGCGTTGAAGTTCGCCAATCGGTCGTCGTCAACGACCAGGACCCTCTCGGCCCATTCCGCGAGGATCTTCGCGAAGCCTTCGGACCCGCTGCCCAGCAGCACCGCGGTCAGCTCCGCCTTCATCTCCCCGGCGAGCTCCCTGCCCTTCGTGAGCATCTCGAAGGTTATGTCCCTGATCTCCCCCCTCCTGTGCTCGGCCAGCACGAAGAGCCTCTTCATCTACAGCACTCCCCTTGCCCTCAGGGCCTCAGCGAGCCGCTCGGCTACCTCGTCGGGGCTGCCGCTCAGGATGACCACCTCCTTCTCCGCCGGCGGCGCGTACATCCTCGTCACCTTGATCCAGGACCCCGCTTCTCCCACATCTCCCTCGCTCAGGTCCAGCCCGTCCAAGCCCAGAACCTCCAGGGGCTTGCTCCTCGCCCTCCTGATCCCCATGATGGAGACGTATCGGGGCTCGTTTATGCCCGTCTGGATGGTGAGCACCGCCGGCAGCCTCACATCGACCACCTCCTCCAGGCCCCCCTCCAGCTCCCGGTTGACCCTGACGGCCCCCGCCCTAACCTCGATCCTGTTCACCATGGAGGCGTGGGGGACACCGAGCATCTCAGCCAACATGACGCCGACGGCCATGTGTCCGTCGTCGCTCGCCGTGGCGCCGGTGAGCACCAGGTCGAAGCGCGCATCCTTCATCGCGCTGCGGATGATCTTCGCGATGGCGAAGGCGTCGGAACCCTCGAAGGCCTCATCCCTGAGCAGGATGGCCCTGTCTGCCCCCTTGGCCAAGCACTTCCTCAGCACCGCCTGCGCGCCATCCGGGCCGACGGTCAGGGCCGTCACCGTTCCGCCGTGCCTCTCCCTCAGCAGGAGGGCCTCCTCGATGGCGTAGTTGTCGGTCTCGTTTATGTCGAAGACCAGCCCCCCGGTCTCGACTCTCCGCCCCCCCTCGTCGATGCGGAGCTCGGCCTCCGCCGTGTCGGGCACCTGCTTCACGCAGACGATGATGTCCATGTCGGACCCACATCTCAGAGTGAGAGGCGAAGGCGATAAAACGATTTCCTCTAGATGCGGAGCCGCCCCCTTATGCCCTCGAGCAACTCCTCATCGAGGGGGCCGAGTTCCTCGACGGTCTTCGCGTGGAGGGCCAGTATCCCGGCTATGTTCTTGTAGGACGGGAGCTCCACGAGGCTGTACCAGAGCCTCATGCCGTCGATCCCCCTCTCGTCGAGCCCCTCCTTGAGGGGGTTTATCCTCCGCTTCGTGAACATCTCGTCGATGTCGTGCCGCCCCTCGATCATGACGACGCCGTCCGCGCCGAGGGCGAAGGCGTGGAGGAGATGCCCGAGGCCGATGAGAGCCGTGGAGGGCACCTCGACGACCCGGACGCTGGCCGGATACGCCAGCCGGTCGAGGCCCAGGAAGTCCACGCCCGTGTATGCGATCGTCCCCTCGACGAAGGCGACCAGCCTGACCTCGCCCGGCCCCTTGTCCCTGAGCACCCCTCGAAGGGCGGCGACGACCTGTTTCTCGGTCGCGTTCCTGAAGCCTATCGCCCCCGCGGGGCACTCCGGGACGCACCCGCCGCATCCCGAGCAGAGGAACGGGTCGATATCTGCCCTCCCGTCCGTCAGCGTTATCGCCTTAGAGGGGCATACCCCGATACAGCGCTCGCATCCGTCGCACATCCCCGGCTCGACGAAAGCCTTCTCGGGGCTCGTGGTCACCCGCCCGGACCCGAGGAACGAGGCGGCCTTGGCGGCGGCACCGAGGGCGTCGGAGACGCTATCCCGGACATCCTTGGGACCCAGGGCGCACCCGCATGCGAATAGGCCGGCCCTGAGGGTGTCCACGGGGTCCAGCTTCGGGTGCTTCTCCTGAATGAAGCCGTCCTCGCCGAGGGGGAGGCCCATCCGCAGGGCGAGGGCGTCGAGCCCCTCCGGGGCGACCATGGGGACGGCCAGGGCCACGAGGTCGAACTCCTCCTCCATCACCTCGCCCGTCAGGGTGTCCTCGGCCCTGACCGCGAGCCTGCCGGTGCCCTTGTTGGACCAGACCTCCGCAGCCTTCCCCCTGACGAAGACGACGCCGTCCCTCTGGGCCCTCCAGTAGAGCTCCTCGTAGCCCCTGCCGGATGCCCTGATGTCGGTGTAGAAGACCCAGACGTCCACGTCGAACTGCTCCTTGAGGAGAACGGCCTGCTTCAGGGAGTACATGCAGCATATACGGCTGCAGTACGGGACGTACCGCTCCGTGTCCCTGGAGCCGGCGCATAGGACGATGGCGAGGCGATCCACGCCTCCGCCGTCGCTGAGCCGGACGACCCTGCCGCCCGTCGGCCCGAAGAGGGAGGTGAGCCTCTCGAGTTCCATCATCGTCAGCACGTCCGGGTAAACGCCGTAGCCGTACTCCCTGATCTCCTCGGCCTCGAACTGCTCGTACCCGGTCGCCAGGATGATGCCCCCGACGCTGAGTTCGACGGCCTCGCCCCGGTCCTCCAGGTTTATCGCCCCGCTCGGGCACGCGGCCACGCATTTGCCGCACCTGGTGCAGCTGTCGAAGTCGATGGCGTAGGCGTAGGGGACGGCCTGGGGGAAGGGCAGGTACGCCGCCGCCCTCTCGGATCGGCGCTCGTCGAACTCGTCGGGGCAGCGGACGGGGCAGACCCTCGCGCAGGCGCCGCACCCCCTGCAGCTCTCGACGTCCACGCCCCGGGGCCTCACGGAGACCTTGACGCTGTAGTTGCCGGGGCGCCCTTCAACGCCCACGACCTCCGAGCACGTCAGCAGCCTGATGTTCCCCCGCCTCCCGACCTCGGCCATCCTGGGGGTCAGGATGCACTGGGCGCAGTCGAGGGTGGGGAACACCTTCGTCAGCTTCGCCATCTGCCCCCCTATGCTCGGCAGCCTGTCGAGGAGGTGGACCACGAAGCCCTGGCCCTCCAGCTCGAGGGCGGCCACCATGCCGGCTATGCCGGCGCCGACGACCAGGACCTCCCTGGAGCAGCCCTCGCTCACCGCCTCAAGGGGCTCGAGCTCAAGGCCCCTCTCGTAGCCGCCTCGGATGAGGCTCGTGGCCTTCCGGGTGGCCTCGTCGGATCTGCGGGGGCCGTGGACCCATGAGCAGTGCTCCCTGATGTTCACGAACTCGAGGAGGTAGGGGTTCAGCCCCGCCCGCTCAAGGACGCTCCGGAACGTGGGGAGGTGCATCCTGGGGGTGCACGAGGCGACTATGACCCTGTTCAATCCGTGCCGCCGTATCGCCTCCACCATGACGTCCTGGGCGGGCTTCGAGCACATGTAGCTGTCGCGCCTGGCCACGACGACGCCGTCCCATTCCTTCACCGCGTCGCAGACGGCCTCCACGTCGACGACGTCCCCGATGTTCCCGCCGCACTCGCAGACGAAGATGCCGATCCTCGCATCATCCAAGGCCCTTGGACACCTCAGATTACTCGGCGCCTCATATTATAAATCTCGTATCATCGGTCAATCCCCTTCAAAAGGATGTTTTTCCATAGGTATTACGATGAGAGGGGCTGCGGCAAGGCTTAAAAACGGTTAAAGAGGGACTAGATGAGATGGAGACGGGCGCGGAGGATTTTATCGATCGATTCAACCTGCTCGAATGCATACAGTGCGGGGTCTGCACGGGCAGCTGCCCGGTCTCCGTGAAAGCCGATCTGAACGTCAGGAGGCTGATGCGGGGCATCTCACTCCACCGTAGGGTTGAAGTCCCCCCGGATGATACCCTGTGGAGCTGCACCACGTGCTCTTCGTGTCACGTCCGCTGCCCGAAGGGCCTGACCCCCTTCGACACGATCATCGGATTGCGGGGCATCGCCGTGGAGGAGGGGCGCATCGCGCCGACGATCAGGGATGCGCTCGAGAGCGTCTACAACCACGGGAACCCGTGGGGCAGGATAAGGAGCAGGAGGTCGGAGTGGGCCGATGGGCTGGGCGTGAGCCGATTCTTCGAGGAAGCCGACCTGCTCTACTACGTCGGATGCACCGCCGCCTATGACCCACGCATACAGGAGGTGGCCAAGGCGCTGGTGAAGGTCCTCGACGCGTCCGAGGTGGACTTTGGGACCCTCGGGAACGAGGAGAGCTGCTGCGGAGACCCGGTCTACAGCATGGGCGAGACGGGCCTGTTCGAACTCCTCGTCGAGGACAATAAGGCCCTCTTCGAGGGATCCGGCGTCGAGCACGTGGTCACGACCTCCCCCCACTGCTACAACGCGTTCAAGAACAGGTACGGCAAGACGGGCTTCGAGGTCCAGCACTACACGCAGTGCGTATCCGACCTCATCGACGGCGGGAGGCTCGAACTGTCGAGGAAGATCGAGAGGCCCATCGCGTTCCACGACCCATGCTCCCTGGGGAAGCAGAACGGCATCTACGATGAGCCCAGGAAGATAATAGAGGCCATCCCCGGCGCCGAGCTCGTGGAGCTGGACCGCTCCAGGGAGAGGAGCCTCTGCTGCGAGGGGGGCGGGGGGAGGATGTGGTACGACGTCCCCGGGGAGCGCATCGCCGAGGCCCGGATCAGAGACGCCCTGGAGGCGGGCGCGGAGGTCCTGGCGACGGCGTGCCCCTTCTGCCTCTCGACGCTGGAGGACGCGGCCCTGGCGGGGTATGAAGGCTCGATAAGAATTCTGGACATCATGGAGCTGGTGTCGGGAGCCATCTGACGGCCTTGGATATCGAACTTCGTTTAGTCACATGAAGTCAACTTCTAGAAGGAGAAAGAGAGGGGATATTTTCATCGATATCAAACAAGCGGAAGCCATGTTCGAGCCCCGGGCGATGCCATTTATTAATCACTCGCAATAGACTAGCTAGAGAGAGGAAAAAATGTTTGATAAGCTCAGGCTCAAGGAGGTCATCGAGGAGGAGGAACGGTGGGATAAGACGGCCGTCCCCAGATGGCTGGAGGCGCATCCGGAGAGGAAGAGCGAGTTCCTCACGTCCTCGGGGACGCCCGTGAAGAGGCTCTACACCCCCGGGGACGTGGAGGGCCTCGACTACCTGAGGGACCTGGGGTTCCCGGGCGAGTTCCCCTTCACCAGGGGCCTCCACGCCACCATGCACCGGGGGCGGCTGTGGACGATGCGCCAGTTCGCCGGCTTCGGGACGGTGGAGCAGACGAACGAGCGGTTCAAGTACCTCCTCAGGGAGGGGGAGACGGGCCTGAGCGTCGCCTTCGACTACCCCACCATAAGGGGCTACGACTCGGATCACCCCATGTCCCTCGGCGAGGTCGGCACCTGCGGCGTCGCCGTCTCCTCCCTGCGGGACATGGAGCTCCTCTTCGAGGGCATCCCCCTGGACCGGGTGTCGACGTCCATGACCATCAACGGCCCAGCGGCCATGCTCCTGGCCATGTACATCGCCGTGGGCGACGAGCAGGGGGTGCCCGGGGAGACGCTGCGGGGGACGACCCAGAACGATATGCTGAAGGAGTTCTTCGCCCAGAAGCTCTGCATCTTCCCGCCGGAGCCCTCCGTCAGGCTGGTGACGGACATCATCGAATACTGCACGGATCGGCTGCCCATGTGGAACCCCATCAGCATCAGCGGCTACCACATCAGGGAGGCGGGGGCCAACGCGCTGCAGGAGCTCGCGTTCACCCTGGCCGACGGCATCGCCTACGTCGAAGCCGCCCTGGAGCGGGGCCTGGACGTGGACGAATTCGCCCCCCGTCTATCCTTCTTCTTCGCCTCCCACAGCAACCTCCTCGAGGAGGTCGCCAAGTTCAGGGCCGCCCGGAGGCTCTGGGCCAGGATCATGAGGGACCGGTTCAGGGCCGAGGATGAGAGGTCCATGTGGATGAGGATGCACGTCCAGACCTCGGGCTGCGCACTGACGGCCCAGCAGCCCATCAACAACATCGTGAGGGTAACCCTCCAAGCCCTGGCGGCGGTGCTTGGGGGGACCCAGTCCCTGCACACGAACTCCTTCGACGAGGCCCTCGCCCTGCCTTCGGAGAGGGCGGTGATGGTCTCCCTCAGGACCCAGCAGATCATCGCCCACGAGAGCGGGGCGGCGGACACCGTGGACCCCCTGGCGGGGTCCTACTGCCTGGAGGCCCTGACCGACGAGATGGAGGAGGGGGCCATGGAATACATCGACAGGATAGACGGCATGGGGGGCGTCATCCCCGCCATCGAGGAGGGCTTCTTCCAGAGGGAGATCGCGGACGCATCCTACAGATACCAGAGGGAGGTGGACTCGGGGGAGAGGATCGTGGTGGGGGTCAACGAGCACAGGGTGGAGGAGGACTGGCTGCCGACGGAGCTCCTAAAGGTGGAGAAGACCGCCGAGAGGGATCAGGTCGCCAGATTGAGGAGGCTGAAGGCGGACAGAGACCGCAAGAAGGTTAAAGGCGCTCTCGACAAGCTGCACGATGACGCCGACCGCGGCGGGAACCTGATGCCAACCATCATCGAGGCCGTGAAGGCGTACGCGACCCTTGGGGAGATGTGCGACGTGCTACGGGAGGCCTTCGGGGAGTACAGGGAGCTGATAGTGTTCTGAGGTGGAGAAGGTGAGCTCGAACAGGAGGATAAAGGTCCTGGTGGCGAAGCCCGGGCTCGACAGCCACGACAGAGGGGCCAAGATCATCGCCCGGGCGTTCAGGGACGCGGGGATGGAGGTCATCTACACGGGGCTGGGGCAGACGCCGGAGCAGATCGCCGTCGCGGCGCTGCAGGAGGACATCGACGTCCTAGCCCTCAGCATCCTCTCCGGGGCTCACATGCCCCTGTTCACGGCGATAATGGAGCGGATGAGGGAGAGAGGGATGAGCGACATCCTGGTCATAGGCGGCGGCATCATCCCCGACGAGGACGCACTGGAGCTGAAGAAGCTCGGCATAAGGGCGATCTTCGGCCCCGGAACCCCCTTAGACGAGGTCGTCAGATTCGTGCGCGAGAACGTTAACTAACGAGGGTTGCCTGAGGACGGATCAGCCGTGACAGAGATCGACGAACTCGTCGAGAAGGTGCTCAAGGGAGATCAACGATGCGTCTCCAGGGCCATAACCCTCATCGAGAACGGTTCGCCCGGGGCGCGGGAGGTCATCGCCCTCCTCTTTCCCCACACGGGCAGAGCGGCGACGATAGGCATCACGGGCTCCGCCGGGGTGGGGAAGAGCACGCTGGTCGAGAAGCTCGTGAGGGAGCTCCGAGAGGAGGGGAAGACCGTCGGCGTCATCGCCGTGGATCCCTCAAGCCCCTTCTCCGGGGGGGCGTTCCTCGGTGATCGCGTCCGGATGCAGGGCCTGAGCGCCGACGAGGGAGTGTTCATACGGAGCATGGCGACGAGGGGGAGCCACGGAGGGCTGCCGAAGACGCTCAGCTACGTGGCCATGGTCCTCGACGCGGCGGGGAAGGACGTCGTCATCATCGAGACCGTCGGGGCCGGGCAGTCCGAAGTCGAGATCATGAAGGCGGCGGAGACCGTGGTGGTCATGCTCTCGCCCGGGATGGGCGACGAGATACAGGCCCTCAAGGCCGGCATGATGGAGATAGGCGACATCTTCGTCGTGAACAAGGCGGACCGGCCCAACGCTGACAGGACCGTCCTCGACGTCAGGTCCATGCTGAACATGAAGACCGAGGATTGGGGATGGAGGCCCCCCGTCGTCAAGACCATCGCCCTGGAGGGCGAGGGGGTCGAAGAGCTCCTCGACGAGATACGGAGGCACAGGGAACACCTCAGTTCGGGCGCCCTCGACGAGCGGCGGAGACGCAGGGCCGAAAGCGAGGTCGTGGAGGCCATCGGGCAGAGGGCGACGGAGCGCATCCTGAGCGATCTGAGGAGGAGCGGAAGGCTCGAGGAGACCGTCCGGAGAATCCTGGCCCTCGAGACCGACCCGTACTCGGCCGCCGACGAGCTCCTCGCACAGATGCTGAAAGCATAAACGCCTCCTCGGATATTATCAGGATCGACCTGTCTGCGGAGTGTGGATCGGTGAAGCGGCGGAGGCTCGAGATGGGGCTGACCCAGGTATACACGGGGAACGGCAAGGGGAAGACATCCGCAGCCTTCGGGCTGGCCCTCCGCGCCGTAGGGAGGGGCCTCAAGGTCTACGTCATCCAGTTCATAAAGGGCGGGTTCGACTACGGCGAGCTGCACGCCGTGGACCGCCTGCCGAACCTCGAGATAGCCGCCTTCGGAAGGGGCAGATTCGTAGGCAGGGGATCGCCGGCTGAGGAGGACCTGGATCAGGCGAGGAGGGCCCTCGAGCACGCCAGGGAGATCGTTATGGGCGGCGAGCACGACATCGTCGTCCTAGATGAGGTCAACGTCGCCGTGGATTACGATCTGATAGGCGTCGAAGAGGTGATCGACCTGATAAAGAACAAGCCGAGGCATGTCGAGCTCGTCCTGACCGGCCGCGCCGCTCGCCCCGAGATCGTCGAGCTGGCCGACCTCGTCACGGAGATGAGGGAGGTGAAGCACCCCTTCAACCGTGGCATCGAGGCCAGGAGAGGGATCGAATACTAATTTCCTTGAATGCAGATCATCAAGTGAAAGAGCCGAATTCGCATCAACATAAATTTTACTTGGGTTTTGGATTAAATTCTATCCCACACACCTCGGCTCGCTTCGCTCGCCTCGTTGGAGAAAAATATGTCCGGCTCGCGCGGATTATCCTTGACGTATTGCTTAAAGTGTCCAACCCTCTAAGATAATCGTCCTTATTAAAAAAAGTAGAATTTAACGTTCATCTATTGGTTCAAGTCTGGCTTTTTTAGAATATCGCCATCTACTCGCGCGCACGAAAAAATTAGAAGGAAATATTACGGGCTTATATATAGTGCCGATAGGTGGCTTATATTGCGCATACAGATGAGAAAAGGCGTTGAAACTGAGAGACATTTCTCGAGAAGAGGGATTCCATGCTTGAAACACAAATGTGTACAGTGCTGTATAGAAACGAAAATGCCGCTCTCACGTCTTGACATGAAGAGAATCTTGAATTTAGGATACGTGCCCGAAGATTTTGCTGTTAAGGCCGGGATGGGGTGGCGTTTAAGGAATAGTTATGGGAGGTGTTTCTTTCTCTCAGAAGACGGTTGTAAAATTTATTCGCATAGACCTGAAGGATGTCGGCTATACCCCTTAGTTTTCGACGAAAATACTCAGAAAGCCGCGATAGATCATGCATGTCCATACGGCCACGAATTTAAAATTGAGAAAGAGGACATACAAAAATTGAAGATTCTCCTTGAAAAGCTGGAAAAAGAAGAGCGCGCAGAAAGGGCGCGCGGCCGTGTAGTACGCACGTAACTCTTATTGTTCGATTCTCATTTATTGATTAAATATTTTCGTGCATGTGCTGTGATTTCTCTATCGTGCCATCCTTTAGTGATGATTTCATTATGCGTCAAAATTCTGCGGATGCTTTTGGGGAGTTCCATGATCGCAGCGTTCTGATCTTCAGCTTTCAGGATTTTCATCAGCACATGTTTGTTGAAATCGATCATGTTGCGGAAGGACTTCTCTTGCAGGGTAATCCCCGTCATACGGAGGAATCTATCGTTGTGCTCGCGTGAGACTGCTTGCCTTTGCGCTCGGATCCGTTCTTGAGCCTTCTGCGCCTGTTTGAGTTCCGGATCTCCATTATTTAGCATTATTTTTAAGTCATTCATTATGACCCATTGATTGACTCCGAGTTGAGCGGCGATCTCTGAGTATTTTAGGTTTTGGCTTATCCCTTTAAGGATTATTAAACGACGCTTTTGTCTCTCACGAATAAAATTTGACATTATTAATTTCTCATCTCGCGCGATCAGGCTTAGCCAATCTTCAAGAAGCCTTTCTCTCGCAGCCAGTAAGCCTGATTCCGGGTATATCTGAATATGATGTCGCCCTTTTGCTCATACTCGAAATCCCATGGAGAGATCAGAACCACATCTCCCTCTCTCACCCAATTTCGCTTCTTCATTTTCCCGCGAACCCTGCACATCCTCTTATGCCCATCCTGACAGACCACTCGCATCCGTGTGTATCCCAAGTTCTTGTCAACAATCCCCAAAATGTCATTCCTATTGGGCATAAGCATGCTCTTTCGGATGTCGCTCTCGCTTTTAACTAACTTTTTTCCCATTCGACATAAATCCTGCGCCATACAATTAGGACCGTTACTAATAAATAGCTCGCACGCGAAATGAAATTTTTACTTTGAGTTTGAGACAAACATTTTTCTAATCGTTCGGATGAACTAGGGTTCGGTGTTCCAGATGAGCCCCCATGATGTTAAAGATCGGGTGATGCTGGAGGATACGCCGAGGGATATGCTGCTCGAGCTCCTCGCCCTGCACATCAGGAACATCTGGAGGGTGGACGGCCTCTACTTCCTGGGCATCGAGGAGAGGTTCGGAACGGAGGCGGCGACGGCGGTCGACGCTGGCTGCTGGGAGGTGATGGGCAGGATAGAGGCCGGGCACCTCAGGCGGGTGCTGGGCGTGGAGAGAATCGAGCCGGCCTCCTTCATCCACCTGCTGAGGAACACGAGCTGGGCGTTGGACATCCCCGAGAAAGAATACGAAGTTGCGGGCGATACGGCGACCTTCAGGGTCGTGAAGTGCAGGACCCAGGAGACGAGGATCAGAAAGGGATTGGGGGTGTTCCCGTGCAAGAGGGTGAGATCGGGCTACCTTGAGGCGTTCGCAAACGAGCTGGACCCCGGCATTGAGACTGTCTGCAGATTCTGCCCGCCGGACGAGCGACCGACCGGGGCATGGTGCGAGTGGGAGTTCAGGTTCGACCGCCGGCGGGGATAGATGTTACGAGGGCTATCCGGGCGCCTCGCAGAGCTCCACCAAGACGCCCGCCATGCTCTTCGGGTGTACGAAGGCGTACTTCCTGCCGTGGACGTTGACCCTCGGCCTCTCGTCGATGAGGCGAACCCCCTGTTTTTTCAGCTTCTCCATGAGGCCCTCTATCCCCTCCACATTCAGGGCTATGTGGTGTATCCCCTCGCCCCTGCTGGAGATGAACCTGCCCACGGGGCCGTCCGGGCTGGTGGATTCGAGCAGCTCGATCTGGGTCCCCCCCACGGGGATGAAGGCGGTCCTCACCCTCTGCTCCTCGACCTCCTCGATCCCAGCCACCTCCAGGCCCAGAGCATCTCGGTATATCCCCAGGGCTTCGTCGAGGCTCCTCACGGCCACCCCTATGTGAGCAACGTTCTTGATCATCCTGATCCACTCCTAATTTTTGGACAAGTTTATTTAACGTTATGATTAAGAGACCTCTGGGCTTTGCTCAACCGGCTCGAAATGGTAGCGGGCCCAGCGCGGCCACGCCCCGGCTCTGGGCGGTTCGAACTTTATCTCGACCTCCATGCCGATCTCGACTTCCTCCGGAGGTACCCCCTTTACCTGGCCCGTGATCCTCGCCCCCTCCTCGAGCTTCACGATGGCGACGGTGTAGGGGACCTGATCCCGAAATTCTTCCGGGGCGACATGGATCACGGTGAACGTCTCAACCCGGCCCCTGCCACCGAGCTGTATCCACTCCATATCGGCGGATAGGCACCTCGGGCATAGGGGTCGGGGCGGGAGGAGCGTTGAGTCGCATCTGAGGCACCTAGCGGCCGTCAGCCTCCCTTCTCCAATGTGCCTGTAGAAGCTCTCGATGGTGAACGGCTCGGACCCGGCCAGCATCATCCCCTCCTGTAGATGTTGATGACCGCCGTCGCGCCGGAGCCCCCGACGTTATGAGTCAGCCCCACCTCCGCATCCGCGACCTGGCTTCCGCCGGCCTCCCCCCTGAGCTGGTGGAAGATCTCGTAGGCCTGGGCCGCCCCCGTCGCCCCCACCGGGTGCCCCTTCGACTTTAGGCCCCCTGAGACGTTCACGGGGACCTCGCCGTCGATCTCTGTTCCCCCCTCCTCGACCATACTCCCGCCTTCTCCTCTCCCGCAGAAGCCGAGGTCCTCGTAGGCGATGAGCTCCGCGATCGTGAAGCAGTCGTGGACCTCGGCCACGTCGATGTCCCCGGGCTCGGCCCCGGCCATCCCGTAGGCCTCTCCCGCCGCCAGCCTCGCGGCCTTCAGAGAGGTCAGCTCCTCCCTCTCTTGGAGGGCGATGCTGTCGCTGGCATGCCCGGACCCGACTATGTAGGCCGGCGTGTCCGTGTAATGCCCGGCCAGCTCGGGGCGTGTGAGCACGAGGCATGCCGCGCCGTCGGAGATGGGGCAGCAGTCGTACAGCTTCAGAGGCCAGGCCACCGCCCTCGAGGACAGCGCCTTCTCCAGCGTTATCTCCCTCTGGAAGTGGGCCTTGGGGTTGAGGGCGCCGTACCTGTGGTTCTTGACCGCGACCATGGCCATCTGCTCCTCGGTGGTCCCGTAACGGTGCATGTGGGCGTTGGCCATGAGCGCGTAGAGGCCCGGGAAGGTCAGGCCCTGGAACGTCTCGAAGGGGTGGTCGGCGCCGAGGCCCAGGAACCCGGCGACCTCCTCCGTCGCCCTGTGCGTCATCTTCTCGACGCCGCCCGCCATGACGACGTCGTACATCCCGGACATCAGCGAGAAGATGGCGCTCCTCATGGCCGAGGCCGACGAGGCGCACGCCGTCTCAAGCCTGATCGCGGGGGCGGGCAGCAGGCCGGCCCAGTCCGCGAGGACAGGCCCCCAGTGCCCCTGGCGCTCGAAAGACTCGCCGGCCATCTGCCCTACGAATACCCCCCGTATGTCCCTCTTGGGGTCGAGGTTCGGGCATCCTTCAAACGCCTCCCTCGCCGCCTCCGAGAAGAGCTCCCTGGAATATTTACCCTCGAGTTCCCCGAACCGGGACATCCCCGCGGATACGATGGCGGCTAACGGCCTCCCCTTCAAAGGGACCCCTCTCCCAACGGGGAGATTCATCGCAATTAAAGCTTTGTAGAGCATGGGCGAATCGCACAATGAGGGCAACGATTCTTCATATGACAATCCATGTCGAACTAAGGCGGTCGGGCTTCCTCCACGCCCAGAGGACATCCGGCTCGGGATTCTCGCACGAAACTTAAATAAAATATAAGAGAGATAAGTGAGAGGTGACTTATTGTTAGTTGCCCAGGGGATCCTGGCTCGAAAGACGTCACCAATGGGCACATCGGAACGAGACGCTCGCGGAGCGGGTCTCTCGGTTAAAGGAATCGTCTTCGGATGCTGCATATCCGATCCACAAACCTTTTCCACGAAGAAAATTCCGACATCGCCAGACGGCTGGCGGGCGGTCTTGGAATCAGGCCTCCTCTCCGGAGGGGAGGAGCTCCCCCTGATCGAGGGCGGAGACGGCTCAACGCGTCTAGGCTCGGCCTATCAAAGGACGGGCACGAGATCAGAGGAGTTCCCGAGACGAGGGTTGGCTCTCGAAGATTCCAGATGGATATGGTTCGGATGGCAAGGATCGTCGTAAACGAGGAGTTCTGCAAAGGCTGCAAGCTCTGTGTCGAGGCCTGCCCGCATCGCCTCATCGTGGAGACGGAGCGGTTGAACGATGCGGGGTACCACCCGGTCGAGTTCTGCGACGATGAGGGGAAATGCACGGGCTGTGCCCTCTGCGCCCTGATGTGCCCCGACTGCGCCATCGAGGTGTACCGGGAGGACGAGGGATGAAGGTGGCGGAGAGGGCGCTGCTGACGGGCAACGAGGCCATCGCCGAGGCCGCGATCCAGGCCGGATGCAGGCACTTCTTCGGGTACCCCATAACCCCCCAGAGCGAGATCCCAGAGTACATGTCCAGGCGCATGCCGGATGTTGGGGGCGTCTACCTCCAGGCGGAGAGCGAGGTCGCGGCCATCAACATGGTCTTCGGCGCCGCGGGGGCGGGGGCCAGGGCCATGACATCGTCGTCGAGCCCCGGCATCAGCCTGATGCAGGAGGGCATATCCTATCTTGCGGCGGCCGAACTCCCCTGCCTGATCGTGAACATGATGCGCGGGGGGCCGGGACTGGGGGGGATCCAGCCCTCGCAGTCGGACTATTTCCAGGCGACGAAGGGAGGAGGCCACGGGGATTACCGCCTTCTCGTGCTGGCCCCCTCCACGGTGCAGGAGGCGGCGGACCTGACGATGCTCTCCTTCGATCTGGCGGACAGGTATCGTAACCCCGTCATGGTGCTGGGAGACGGCTACATCGGTCAGATGATGGAGCCCGTGCGATTCGTGAAACCCGGAGCCGCGGAGCTCCCCTCGAAGGACTGGGCCATCACCGGGGCCGAGGGCAGGCCGCGGAACGTGATCAGGACGCTCTCGCTCGACCCGGAGTCCCTGGAGGCGCACAACCTGCACCTGCATCGCAAGTATGAGGACATGAGGAAAAACGAGCTGCGCGTGGAGATGATCGGAACCGACGACGCCGAGATCATCATCGCGGCCTTCGGGATCGTCGCGAGGATAGTGAAGACGGCCATCAGGGTCCTGCGCGAGAAGGGCATAAGGGTCGGCCTGGTGAGGCCCATCACGCTCTTCCCGTTCCCCTACGAGGCCCTATCCGAAGCGGCGGGAAGGGTGGAGAACGTCCTCGTGGTGGAGATGAACATGGGCCAGATGGTGGAGGATGTCAAGCTGGGCGTATGCGGGAGGTCCGAGGTCCACTTCTACGGCAGGGCGGGTGGGATGGTTCCAAGCTACGAGGAGATAGTCAGAGAGGTGGAGCGGATCCACGGGGGCGGAGAATGATGACGATGGCCAAAGCCTTCCAGCGGCCGAAGACCCTTATCCCGACGCAGACCCACTACTGCCCCGGCTGCGGACACGGGATAGTGCACAGGATCCTCGCCGAGGTCATCGACGAGCTGGGGGTGAGGGAGAGAATCGCCGGCGCCGCCCCCGTCGGGTGCTCGGCCCTGATGCACAGATACATGGACTGCGACATGTACGAGTCCTCCCATGGAAGGGCCCCGGCCGTCATGACCGGGTTCAAGCGGGTTCACCCTGACAAGCTCGGCTTCACGTATCAGGGCGACGGGGACCTCGCCGCCATAGGGACGGCCGAGATCGTACACGCGGCGGGCAGGGGGGAGAAGTTCACCGTCATCTTCGTTAACAACGCGATCTACGGGATGACCGGGGGCCAGATGGCCCCCACCACCCTCATAGGCCAGAGGACGACGACCAGCCCATATGGGAGGACGCCCGAAGCGGCCGGCTACCCCATAAGGATGGCCGAGCTCCTATCCACCCTGGAGGGAGCGGTGTATATCGCGAGGGTTGCCGTCAACAGCCCCAGGAACGTGATCGAGGCCAGAAGGGCTATTAAGAGAGCCTTCGAGGTACAGATTGAGGGGCGGGGGTTCTCGATGGTCGAGGTTCTATCCCCATGTCCCACGGACTGGCGCCTGTCCCCATCCGAGGCCATGAGGTTCATCGAGGAGAAGATGATACCCTACTATCCCCTCGGAGAGTTCAAGAAGCCCGAGGCGACCCGGAGATGAGCGGGCCGGTCTACGAGGACGTGATCATGGCGGGCTTCGGAGGGCAGGGCCTCATGTTCATCGGGAGGCTCCTCGCCTACAGCGCCATGATGGAGGGGAGGCACGTGACTTGGATCCCGTCGTACGGCCCGGAGATGAGGGGGGGAACGGCCAACTGCACCGTGGTCGTGTCCTCGGACCCTATCGGGAGCCCCGTGATCGCGCACCCACGGTCGGCGATTGTGATGAACCAGCCCTCCTATGATACCTTCGAGCCCAGGGTGAGCAGCGGAGGGATTCTATTGATGAACAGCTCCCTCATAAAGCCGGGGGAGAGGAGAGGGGACATCGCCGTGGTCGAGGTGCCGGCGAACGAGGTCGCCGCGGAGCTCGGCAACGACAGGGTCGCGAACATGGTCATGCTCGGAGCCTACTTGGCGGCGAGGAGGCTCGTCAGCGATGAGAGCATCTTCGAGGGCCTGAGATACGTCCTCGGGGAGGGGAGACAGCAGATCTTCGAGGTCGATGTGAAGGCGTTTGAGAGGGGAAAGGGGTATGGGCCGACCCCGAAATCCCGATAGCATGGCGGGAGACCCCGTCTAAGCTCGCGTCCAGGGATGCAGGGATGCGCCTTCCCGTCTCATTTATAGTTTAGGGCGAGTTGAAATCTTCCGGGAATCCGCTTTGAACTTTGAGCTGACAGATGAGCAAAAAGACATCAGGAACGCGGCCAGGGCTTTCTGCGACGGCCACTTCACAAAGGAGCTCGCCCTCCATTGCGACAGGGAGGAGGCGTTCCCCACGGAGCTCCATGGGAAGGCCGCCGACCTGGGCTTCCTCGGGATACACTTCCCGGAGGAGTACGGCGGCCAGGGGTACGGATTCCTGGAGAACGCCATCGTCGCCG
>Ga0111229_123_pt1 | contig 19902 bp, 18 predicted proteins | sample DeeMarSWOR152_54_FD_80383 | JGI IMG/M metagenome (GOLD analysis project Ga0111229, IMG submission 80383) | Crenarchaeota group-15 archaeon DG-45 | reverse complement strand
CTCGTCGCCATCACCCAGCGTCTGGTCAAGGACTTCAAGGTCGCCATCCGGATCCCGGGGCTCCTCGTCGTCGACACGCCGGGCCACGAGGCCTTCGCCAACCTCCGCCGCCGGGGGGGCTCGGTGGCCGACGTCGCCATCCTCGTCGTCGACGCGATGCACGGCTTCGAGAACCAGACCTACGAGTCGGTGGAGATTCTGAAGGCGAGGAGGACGCCCTTCATCGTCGCCGCCAACAAGATCGACCTTGTCCACGGGTGGCGGAGCACCCCGGACGCCCTCTTCATGGCCTCCTACGCCGGGCAGGAGCGGTTGGTGCGGGAGGACCTGGACGGCCGCATCTACAGCATGATGGGCACCCTGTCGCGCCTCGGCTTCCGGTCCGACCGCTTCGACAGGGTGAGGGACTTCACCCGGGACATCGCCATCGTCCCCGTCAGCGCCAAGACCGGCGAGGGCATCGGCGAGCTCCTCGCCGTCCTCATCGGGCTGACCCAGCAGTACATGCGGGACCGGCTCCAGGTCACCGAGGGGCCGGCCCGGGGGACCGTGCTGGAGGTGAGGGAGGAGGTGGGCCTCGGCACCACCATCAACGCCGTCATCTACGACGGCGTCCTCAGGCAGGAGGACACCATCGTCATCGGTGGCAGGGAGGGGCCCATCGTCACCAGCATCCGGGCCATCCTCCTCCCCCAGCCCCTCGACGAGATCAGGGACCCCCGGAAGCGGTTCAACGCCATCGACGAGGCCCACGCGGCGGCCGGAGTCAAAATAGCAGCGCCCGATCTGGACGACGCCCTGGCCGGGGCGCCCCTGGTGGCGGTGAGCGGCGACACGGCCCTTGAGGGCGCCATCGGGGAGGTCGCCTCCGAGCTGGAGAGGCTGCGGATCTCGACGGACAAGGTGGGCGTCGTCCTCAAGACGGACACCCTGGGCTCCCTGGAGGCCCTGACCGAGAGCCTGGGGGCGAGGGGGGTTCCCATCAGGCTGGCGGATATCGGCGACGTCTCCAGGCGGGAGGTGCTGGAGGCCGCCTCCGTCAGGTACGAGGAGCCGCTGTACGGGGCGGTCCTCGCCTTCAACGTCAAGGTGCTGCCGGACGCCGAGCGGGAGGCCCGGGACCAGAGGGTCCCCGTCTTCTGGAACGACATCATCTACAACCTGATGGACGACTACGTCAAATGGATGGAGGCCGAGAGGGAGGCCAAGGCCAGGAAAGAGTTCGAGGCCCTCGTCCAGCCGGGGAAGGTAGAGGTGATGGAGGGATTCGTCTTCCGCCGGGCGAAGCCCGCCATCTTCGGCGTCCGGGTCCTGGCCGGGGCCATCGCCCCCAACGTGGAGATGGTCAACGCCCAGGGGGAGGGGCTGGGCCGGATCACCCAGATCCAGGAGTCGGGCCAGGCCATCTCCAAGGCGGAGGAGGGGAAGGAGGTGGCCGTCTCCATGCCCAGGCCGGTGGTCGGCAGACATATAAGAGAGGGGGATGCCCTGTATGTTAACGTCCCCGAGGGGGATGTCAGGAAGCTGAGGGAGCGGTTCCCGCAGCGACTGACGGAGGCCGCCCTGGAGGCCCTCGGGGAGCTGGTGGCGATCAGGCGGGAGAGGGATCCGCTCTGGGCCATGTAGGTGGTTGAGATGCCGGTGCTCATCGTCTCCGACCCCGAGACCGGGGGGAGCCAGCGGGTTGAGATAGAGGACGCGAGGATATCCCCCCTCGTCGGCAGGCGCATCGGCGAGGTCCTGGACGGCGCCGTGGCCAACCTGCCCGGCCACAGGATCCAGCTGACCGGGGGGTGCGACAGGGACGGCATCCCGATGAGGCCCGACGTCCACGGCGGCGCCAAGGCCCAGATCATCCTCAGCGGCGGCATCGGCTTCAACCCCCGGAAGAGGGGGGAGAGGAAGAGGAAGACGGTGCGGGGGAACACCGTCACCGCCGACACCGCGTTCCTCAACTTCAAGATCGTGGAGAAGCCGAGGAGGCGCTCCGGGCGGTCGGGGGAGGCCGCCGAGCCGCCCTCCGATTAGGCGATGGAGCAAGAATTTTTGGCGTGATTTCTCGTTGGAACATCCAGGCGGCGCTATTCAGGCTTGGAGCCGACGATGAGCCTCCTGAAGTCCTCCTCTCCATCGGCGTAGCCCGAGGCGATGATGACGTCGCCTGCCTGGATCAGGGTCCCGGGCCGGGGGCGCATCCAATGGTCTCCCCGCCGTATCACCAGCACCCACATCCCCGTCTCCTCCGGAATCCGGGCCTCCTTCAGCGTCCTCCCGACGAGGGGCGAGCCCTCCGGGACCTTCACGCGCTCCACGGTCTCGTCCGACTCCTCGATGACCATCCTGAGCACGGGGTGGGGCTCCACGCCCCGGAGGACGACCTCGGCGACCTCGGCGGCGGCGTCGGCGATCCTCTCCGTGACGACCCCGATCCTGATGAGGCCGAGGAGGCCCTTCGCGTCCTCGGGCCCGGCTTGGGTGGAGAGGACGAGGAACTCGAACTCCGTGTGGAGGCGGTCCATGCTCTCCTCCAGCATCCGCACCTCCTCGGCCAGCTCCCGGTTGTTCAGCAGCAGCGCCGAGTAGGCGAGGTCCATCATCAGCTCGGAGGTGTCCTTCAGCTCGACGAGGTCGTTGCAGATCCTCTCGAACCGCACGGCGTCGGCGCCCTCAGCCAAGCCCCGTCTGCTCCCCCTTGGCCGCCCTGCCGAGCTCCTCCAGCCCGGACGCCGTCCCCCGGGCCATGAGGACGTCCCCCGGCGTTATGATCTCCTTCTCGGGGTTGATGAGCCAGTGCCTGCCCCGCCTGATGGCGATGATGTCAGCTCCCACCTCCGCCGCCAGATCCAGCTCGTCGACGGTCTTTCCCGTGATTTGGGAGCGCTCTGAGACCTCGAGGCGGGCGAGGTGCTCCTCCGTCCGCTGGAAGACCTCCCGGACGATGGGGTGGATGCCGATGTCGCTGAGGACGATGCCGGCGATGTCGGCGGCGGCGTCGGAGATGTTGTTCGTCAGGGACCCCACCTTCGCGACGCCCGCCAGGGTCTCTGCGTCCTCCCTGTCCCGGGCGGCGAGCATCAGGTTCATGTTGAGGATGTAGACGAGGGTGTCCATCCTCTTCTCCAGTGCCATCACCTCCTCCGCGAGGTCCCGGTTGTCGAAGAGGGCGGCGGCGTAGGCGAGGTCTATCATGAGCTCGGAGATGTCCTTCATCAGGATCAGGGTCTCCCTGACGGAGACCGGCGTGTACTCCACCTTCTCGACCTGATTCATATAGCAGAAACTCCGGAGCCGGGAATCATAGGACGCGATGCACCTGTGAATCCACGTGATATTTTGAGGTGGCTCTATTAATCTTTTCTGCACCCAGAAACATGATTAGGCGCACCGCCATGATCGCGATTTCAGAGATACGGAATCTAACGCCATAGAAGCCGAGGCAAGCATGAACTCCAAGGCGCCCCGCGTGCACGGGTCGAGCGCTCGCCGCTGCCCCATATGGAGCGCGTTGATACATTTTTAAGGGCGGTCGAAGCGGTTCTATGGGGACGGCTTCCCCCGTGGAGCATCGATGAGGGTGTCAAGGGCATGGGGCAACACTGAGCGCCGAGGGGCCCTGGAGGCGGCTCTCCAGATCAACTCCAGCCCAGACCCTGCTCGCCCTCTCCTTTGACCTGACAAGCCTTTTCGCGGGCGGCCTCGTCGCCCTGTTCTCGCCGATGTTCACGGCGGCCCCGTGGATCGTCGCCCTCTTCCCGCCGATACTGACGATAAGGGGAAACATAAGCGGCATCTTCGCCGGCAACCTCTCGACGATGCTCCATCTGGGCCTCATACGGCCCCAGCTGAGAGGGAACACCGACGTATACGGCAGGCTCGTCAGCGCCGTCTTCGTCCTCACCTTCGTCGACACCCTGGGCATGGGTGTGATCTCCTTCGCCCTCAACCTCCTCTTCGGACGGGCCTCCCTCGGCCAGCTGTACATCTTCGCCCTCGTCCCCACCATCGCCTGCACGATGGCCGTCTCCATATCCATCCCCTTGACCTCCTTCATCGCGATAACGGCCTACAGGAGGGGGCTGAACCCCGACATACTCGTGTACCCCATCCTGTCCTCGGTCAACGACGGGGGGAGGGGGGATGCTCGTGACGCTCGTATCCCTATACCTTATTTGGCGTAACAGGGGGGCGGATTTCTTCGTTAAGACCCTCCGGGAGGGGGCGGTGATCGTCATCCTCGCGAGCCTCTTCGGCAGCGTCAACGGCCTGTTCCTCTCCAGCATGATACAGGATATCCAGAGGCATCCGGGGGTCGTCGTCCTGTACCCCGCGCTCATCGACACCTTGGGCGACATCGGCTCCATCCTCGGCTCCCTCACCACGACGGACCTGGCCCTGGGCTACATCCGCAGCTTCGGGGAGGAGGTGAGGGGCGCCCTGGGGCCCATCCTTCAGGTCGAGGCCGTGGCCGCCTTCATGCACGCCGTCTTCGGCGTCGCCGCGTATCTCCTGGTCAGGGCGACCTTCCCGGCGGCCAGCCTCAGGTTCCTCGTAAGCGTCGCGCTCGTCTCCAACCTCTCCAGCTTCCTCGTCATCTCCGTCTTCGCCCTCGTCGTGGCCTTCCTCTCCTTCAAGCGGGGCCTGAACCCGGACAACGTCGTCATCCCCATCACCTCCTCCATCTCCGACACGGTCTCCACCCTCTCGATCATGCCGGCGTTCGCCATCGTCAAACTCATCGGAATATGACGCTGCCTAGATTTCAACCCCTCCGGAGGCTGGCCTGGGTACCGCGTGAGATGACGTGGCCGCTGCTAATGATCTGAAATATATGTAGGAACTTGATAGGGTATGTCATGAATAACGTGGAAGATACGTATGTTCTGAAACTACATGCAGGTAGTAATCGCGCGAGCGCGCAGTTACTTCTGACATTAAAAAATAAATCTTTTTCTATAATCTCCAGAGTTATTATATAAGATTATTCTAAATAGCTTCTTTTGGATTTAAATTTAACATAACTGTTCCAATCAAGCCATTCTATTTCTTCTAATCCAACTGTTACATGTGTAAAAATGTTATTATCAGTTATAGCATGTGAGAAATTTTTATGTTTCTCAAAATCTATTATTATATTAGTTATTTTTTCGATTTCCGTTATATTTTCTGTATAATCTTGATAAGAAATTTGGCAAATTAGACCAGCATATCTAATTTTATTATATTTAAATAATTCTTTTAATTCTTCAAAAGTATAAAATTTCCACTCAGTTTTTGAATGTTTAAATCTTACCATTATCCTAGCTGAAAATGAATCACTCTTACCAGGATATAACATAAAACGACCAACTTCATTTTTAAGAAAAATGACACCATATGAAGGGTTAATCTTAATGGGTTTTCTTGTTCTTTCTTCAACAACCAATAATTCTTCAATAAATTTATCCGATTCTTTCGATTCTAATGGAATAATCAATGTTCTTAAAGCTAATTTGGTTGCAATGCCATTTCCTTCATTTTTAATATCCATTGATATCCAATCTTCATCTGTTTCATAATTTATTATTTCTAAAACAGGATAAAATTGTAATCTTTGAAAAACCACTTGTTTTTCTAATAATCTAATCTCCTTTCTAATTTCCCTTAATTGATAAAATGCAAAGAAAACAATAAAGCTGTTAACAATTAAACTTAATATAGCTATTAATTCCGAATTAAACGGCGAAGTCATCATTCAAAAATGGTAATATCAAATATATATTTTTATCTCCTTTAGGTTTAGTGATTGAGAGATTCTCAAAGGGGTAAAGGACCGCCCTTCCAAAAGAGGAGCGTTAGATGCCCGGAAGCGGCCTGCCCTCCATCTCGCTCGGGATCGGGAGGCCCATGGCCTTCAGGATGGTGGGGGCCACGTCCACGATCCTCAGGTCCTCGGCCCGCCCTCCCAGGTCCCGCCTCGGGTCGTAGTAGACGTACAGCCCGGTCTTGTCGTGGACGGCGTCGTCGGGCCCCGTGTCGTTCTCGGGGAGGTAGATGCTCCCGTGGCCTATGGTCCCGGCGGACCGCCAGTAGAGGTCGTCGAAGTAGACCATCAGGTCCGGCGGGTCGCCGCGGCACTCGGGGAAGACCTCGTCGGGCTTCAGCACCCTGGTCCGCCACGCCTCCCCGTTCGGGCCCCGGATCCGCCGTATCCGGTCGGCGATCTCGTCCCTGACCCGCTCGTAGTCCCCGGGGGCGACGACGCCCTGGGGCTCCCTTCCCTCGACGTTCAGGAAGATCCGGGCGTAGTAGCCGCCCCAGCCCCACGCCACCGTCCTCCCCCAGTCGACGTCGGCGTCATCGAGCCTGGTCGCCCCCTCCGCGGGCCTCTTCAGCGCGAGCAGCCCCTGCTCCGCGAGCCAGCTGTTCAGGCAGAAGGCGCCCTTCATCCGCTTGCCGCCGTGGTCCGAGGCGATGAGGACGACGGTGTCGTCGCCGGCGAGCTCCAGCAGTCGCCCCACCCTCCCGTCGAGGTAGGCGTAGTAGTCCTCGACGGCGCTCTCGAACTCGCTGCCGGGCTCGTGGAGGTGGTGCTCCTCGTCGAAGTACTTCCAGAAGGCGTGGTGGATCCGGTCGAGGCCGATCTCGACGAGCATGAAGAACTGCCAGGGGCGGGTCCGCATGAGATGCTCCACCACCTTGAAGTGGCCCTCCGACATCTCGTAGACGCCCTTCAGGAGGCCCCGCTTGTCATCGATGCGGAACTCGACGTCGGGCATGTACTCCCCGACGAGCCCCTCGATCTCCCCCCTCAGCCCCGCCGGGTGGGTGTACTCCCTCTTGGCGTCGGGGGTGATGAAGCAGCCGACGAGACACCCCTCCACGGGGACGGGGGGATAGCTGGGGGGCACCGCGACGAGGCAGGACTTGCCGCCGGCCTCGGCGACGTGGTCCCAGATCTTCCTCTCGCCGACGCTGCGGGACGACGCGATCCAGATGTCCCTGTAGGAGCTCCCCCTCCGGTGGCGGAACCCGTAGAGGCCGAGCCTCCCCGGGGACCTGCTCGTCGCCATCACCATCCATGCCGGTATCGTGATGGGCGGGTCGCAGCTCTCCAGCCCCCCGTGGACGCCACGCCGCATCATCCGGCGGATGTTCGGCAGCCGGTCCACGAACCTGTGGAACATCAGCTCCGGCGCGGCGCAGTCGAGGCCGATGATGAGGGCCTTCCTCGTCGCCGTTCACCTCACGAAGGGCTCGGGGTGCCGGAGTATGGCGTCCACCACCTCGGGGCGCATCATCTCACGGGGGGGCCGCTCCCCCCGCAGGAGGAGCTCCCGCATCTGGGTGCCGCTGAAGGGGATGCGGTCCTCGGGGCCGTGGGGGCAGACCTTGTCGTTCTCCACGCCCCCGCACCGCCTGCAGTGGAAGAAGCTTCGGAAGAAGAGGGGGGTGACCCCAAGGTCAGGGTACTCGCGGAACTTCTCCTGGGCCTCGTAGGGGCCGTAGTAGCTGCCGACGCCGGCGTGGTCCCTGCCGACGACGAAGTGGGTGCAGCCGAAGTTCTTCCTGACGATGGCGTGGAAGATGGCCTCCCGTGGGCCGGCGTACCTCATCTCCATCTCCAGGGTGACGAGGACGGCGGAGTCCCTCATGTAGTAGTGCCTCATGAGGGCCTCGTAGGCGTCGAGGATGGCCTCGTCCGTGAAGTCGCCGGACTTCTTCCTGCCGATGAGGGGGTTGATGAAGAGGCCGTCGACGAAGGCCAGGGCCGTCTTCTGCACGTACTCGTGGCCCAGGTGGGGGGCGTTCCGGGTCTGGAAGCCGGCGACGGTCCTCCACCCGAGCTCCTTGAACAGGAACCGGGTCTCCTTCGGCTTCAGCCTGTACCGCGGGAACATCCCCGGCGTCTCCCTGAACAGGTCGATCCCGCCGCCCAGGAGGACGGGCCCCATCGCCCAGGTCTTCGCCACGCCGGGGTGGGCCCCGTCCAGGGTCCCGAAAACCCTCTGGGCGTGCTCCCTCCGGTCCAGGCCGTACTTCTCCTCCACGTGGAGCAGGGCGAAGGACTCCCCGCCCTGGGAGATGGCGACGGCGTCGCCCTCCCCGATGGATGAGGCGGCCCCCTCAGGGACGTCGAGGACGATGGGGAAGGCCCACGGCACGTCGTTCGACAGCCGCCCCCGCTCCAGGACGGAGCGGTAGTCGCCTCCCAGCAGGGGCCCCTCGAGGGGGCTGAAGACGCCGTAGGCGATGCTCTCGAAGTCCTTCCTCATCTCCTCGGAGACCTGGACGGCCGGGAGCTCCGCCGCCTCTTCCTCGACCCGGGGCCGATCCTCCGGGGGGATGAGGCGGTCGATGAGGCGGCCGCCGTGAGGTGAAGACATCCCTGAGCCTCACTCGATGTAGCCCAGGCGGCGCAGCCTCTCCCTTATCAGCTCCTCCTCCTCCTTGCTGTAGACGGGCTCCGCGGGGAACTCGTTCTCCATCTTCATGGTGACGTACTCCTCGACCGACGAGAAGCTGGTGCCCGCGATCTTCTCCTCGATCTTCCGGTAGAGGCTGAGGGGAATGCTTATGCTGACCTTGTCCGAACCCTCCTCGGGCATGAACACCACCGAGTAGATCGCTATCCCCCCTCCGGTTTATATAACTCTCTATTCCCGCCGGGAGAGAAGGGGATGCGTTTTGGACCTCGCTGTTTCTTTCGCGCCGACGCATCCGGAGGGAACCGCTAATCTCGTTCGGATGATATCCTTACTGTAACATTCTCCTCCCAGCGCCATCGAGAGCTGGGCGCCCCCGGAATGGCCCAGGCGGGCCTGCCTCAAACCACGCCCTTCCGGCGCGATGTTATGTTCACTTAGTTAATTGCCATTTAGCCACTGTGGGCCCCGCTATGGCGGCGAAGAGCACGGTTCCTAGGACAACGGGCATGCACAGGTCTGGGTAGATCCCGGGGTTGAGGAAGTACTGCCTGTTCGGGTCGAAGATGAAGGGGAGCTGGGACATGACGAAGGCGGGAAGCCCCTGGGCGAAGATGAGCCGGCAGAGCACCTTCTCCTGCATTGAGAAGTTGAGAAGCCTCCCCACGCCGGTGGTGACCGCGTACCTCATTGAGAGAACGACGGCGACGATGCCCAGGCCGATGACGGCATATTCGATCGACAGCGTGACTACGAGGCCTATGTAGACGAAGAAGAAGCCCTTGATGAGGAACGTTATCTCCTCGTGGAACTCCCTGAGCCGCTTCTTGTCTATCCGGACGGTATGGTCTATCCCAATCCTCCGGGCTATGTACCTGAAGTTCGTGATGGCGAGGCCGAAGGTGAGAGCGGTCATGGGGCCGCCCCCCTCCCCTATGATCCTCTCCGCTATTATGTAGATGGGGAAGAGAACGGCGATGGTCATGATGTAGGCGAAGGGCCTCCCTCTGATCCTGCCGAGCGCCTCCGCCCATATGAGGCCGACGGCGAAACCGAAAAGGGAGGAGAGGAGGAAGATGAAGACGATGTCGTGCAGGCTGTCCATGATGGAGACGCCCGGCAGCATGATCATCCTGATGAGGGTGATGGAGGCGATGATGCAGACGGGGTCGGAGATGACAGACTCCATCATCAGGATGACCTTTGCGCTCTCGATATCGGATATCAGCTTCTCCAGCTGGCTGAGGATGCTCAGGACGGCGATGGTGCTGCTTCCGCCGATCATCGAGCCCAGCAGCATCGCCTGTAGGAGGGTGAAACTCGCGGGCAGGAGATAACTCACGATGTATCCAACGGAGAGGACGACCGAGAGGAAGGTGGCGACGGCGAGGAGCGTGGATTTGGCCATCGTCCGCACCACCATGACGATGTCGACGTTGATGCCCGCGTCGAAGAGGATCACGCAGAGGGCCACGATGCTCATAAGGGGGGAGATCGAGAGGAAGACCTCCTTCTCAAAGTATCCGAGCACGGGCCCCAGAAGCAGGCCGAAGAAGAGCAGCCAGACGATGTCGGGGATCTTCGTCTTGGTATAGAAAAGGCCGCTGATATAGCTCAGGAATAAGGTGGAGGAGATGAGTATGAGCAGTTTTTCAGCTTCTATCAAATCCATTTTCTCCTTCGGGTCCTTTCTCGATTTCGTCCGTGTCGAAGAAGAGGGCCGCCGTGACGAGGATGATGAGAGAGAACATGGCAAGGAACATCTCCTTGTCGAAGAGCCCGAGGACCGGCCCGAGGAGGTAGCCCAGCAGCAGCCAGACGATGCCCGGCATCTTGGTCTTCGCGCAGAAGAGGCCGCTCACGTAGCTGAGGAACAGCGTGGAAAATGCGCAGAAGGAAGACCTCGACCTTAAACAGTTGTTAAAACCCCCTACCCCCTATTCCTCCTGGAACCCTATGATAACCTTGCCATTAGATTTTTTAACCTCTAACTCGTGCGCAGGGTAAAAAGATTTTCGAAGACCTATGTCGCCGCCCCTCGAACTCCGACCCAGCGCGTCGTTCAATGCCCCAGGCCGCTTCGGGCCCGAAATATACGCATTTAACATGTTACGACATCGTATCGACACGATTTCCAACATCTATATAAGAGCAGACCTCGAAACTACGATCACAAGCTCAGAGAGGCGATGGAGATCGTCAAGCTACCTCGTCAACCGGAGATCAACATCGGCACCATCGGCCACGTCGACCACGGCAAGACCACCCTGGTCAAGTCGCTCACGGGCGTCTGGGCGGCCCGACACAGCGAGGAGCTGAAGCGGGGCATCACCATCAAGCTCGGCTACGCCGACGCCGCCATCTACAAGTGCCCCGACTGCGACGCCCCCCGGTGCTACTGCACGGCGCCGGAGTGCCCGGCCTGCGGCGCCGCGGCGGAGTTCCAGCGGGCCGTCAGCTTCGTCGACGCCCCGGGCCACGAGATCCTCATGGCGACGATGCTGAGCGGCGCGGCGGTCATGGACGGCGCCATCCTCGTCATCGCCGCCGATGAGACCTGCCCCCAGCCGCAGACGCGGGAGCACCTGGCGGCCATCGACACCGTCGGGGTGAGGAACGTCATCATCGTCCAGAACAAGATCGACATCGTGCGGAAGGAGGACTCCATCCGGAACTTCAACGAGATCAGGCGCTTCGTGGAGGGGTCCGTGGCCGAGGACGCTCCCGTCATCCCCGTCTCCGCCCAGCACGGCGTCAACATCGATCTCCTCGTCAAGGCGATGCAGGAGCACCTGCCGACGCCGGAGCGGGACCCCGACAGGCCGCCGCGGATGAGCATCATCAGGAGCTTCGACGTCAACAAGCCCGGCACGGCCGCGGAGGAGCTCATGGGCGGGGTCGTCGGCGGCTCCATCTCCCAGGGCAGCTTCAGGGTCGACGACGAGATCGAGATCCAACCCGGCCTCCCCGTCAGGGAGAGGAACAGGCTGAGGATGCACGAGCTCCACACCGAGATCACCAGCCTCCACGTCGGCGGCGGCCCCGTCAAGGAGGCCCTCCCGGGGGGCCTCGTCGGCGTCGGGACCCTCCTCGACCCGGCCCTGACAAAGTCCGACGGCCTCGTCGGCAGCCTCATCGGACGGCCCGGGACCCTCCCCCCCGTCGCGAGCGAGCTGAGCCTGGACATCAGGCTCTTCGACACCGTCGTGGGGAGCCGGGACATGCAGAAGGTCGACAGCGTCGCCCGGGGGGAGAAGCTCCTCCTCAACGCCGGCACGGCCAAGACCATGGCGGACGTCACCGCCGTCTCCAAGGACCACCTGGAAGCGAAGCTGACCATCCCCGTCTGCGCCGAGGAGGGCAACAGGATGGCCCTGAGCCGCCGGGTCGGCGGCCGGTGGCGGCTCATCGGGGTCGGCACCCTGAGGGGCTGAGTTGGCCGAGGCCGGGCAGAGGCGGAGCGTCGCCGTCATCCTAGACTCCAACTTCCTCTTCATCCCCCTGCAGTTCGGCGTGGACATCTTCGAGGAGCTGCAGCGGCTCCTCGGGGGCCTGGTCCGGTGCATCGTCCCGTCGCCCGTCGTCGAGGAGCTGCAAAACCTGGGGAGGGACGCCGGGCCGAAGGCCAGGAGGGAGGCGGATTTCGCCCTCGCCCTCGCGGGGCGGTGCGAGGTGGCTGAAGGGGACGCCGGGCCGGGGGAGACGGTGGACGATGCCATCCTCCGGCTGGCGCTGCGGAAGAGGTGCCCCGTCGCTACCAACGACGGCCGCCTCAGGCGGAGGCTCAGGGCCGAGGGGATCCCGGTCATCTACCTGAGGCAGCGGGCCTACCTCGACATCGATGGGGCCGCCCGGGCCTGATGGGTCGTCCCCGATGCCGTCGAGAGCCGAGCCCGTGAATAAGTTTTTAATCTTGATGCGTATCTTTTCTGAGACCGTCAAGGCGGGATAGGAGCTTTAAGGGGATTTCGATGGCAGACTCGGAGGGAAAGACGTGGCACGCGGCCGACGTCGAGTCGGTGCTGGAGTCCCTGGGGTCGAGCGTTGAGGGACTGAGCGAGGAGGAGGCCCAGCGCAGGCTGGAGGAGTACGGCCCCAACGAGCTGCGGGAGGAGAGGCGGGTCACGCCCCTCGAGCTGTTCGTCGGCCAGTTCAAGAGCGTCCTCGTCATCATCCTCGTCATCTCCGCCGTCGTCTCCGCCTACATCTCCATGCGGCAGGGGGAGCCCTACACCGACACCTACGTCATCCTCGCCATCGTGGTGCTGAACGCCATCCTCGGCTTCGTCCAGGAGTTCAGGGCGGAGAAGGCCGTCGAGGCCCTGAAGCGGATGGTCGCCCCCCACGTCACCGTCCTCAGGGGCGGCCGCGAGCAGTCCATCGACTCCCGGGACCTCGTGCCCGGGGACATCATCCTCCTCGAGGCGGGGAGCCGCGTGCCGGCGGACGCCCGGCTGCTGGAGGCCGCGAACCTCAGGGTGGACGAGGCGGCCCTGACGGGGGAGTCGACGCCCGTGGCGAAGAGGATGGGCGCCCTGCCGCCCGAGACCGTCGTCTCCGACAGGAGGAACATGGTCTTCATGGGCACCATCGTCACCGGCGGGAGAGCGGAGGCCGTCACCGTGGCCACGGGGATGCGGACCGAGTTCGGGGAGATCGCCGGCATGGTCCAGGCCGTGGAGGTGGAGGCGCCGCCCCTCCGGCAGAAGATGGAGCGGATGGGCCGGCAGCTGGGCGCCATCTCCGTCGTCCTCACCATCTTCGTCTTCACCATCGGCGTCCTCTTCCACCAGGCGGAGCTGGAGACGATGTTCATGATGGCCGTGAGCCTCGCCGTCTCCGCCATCCCCGAGGGGCTCCCCGCCGTCCTCACCATCACCCTCGCCCTCGGCGTCTCCCGGATGGCCCGGCAGAGGGCGATCGTCCGGAGGCTGGCGTCGGTGGAGACCCTGGGGAGCACCACCGTCATCTGCTCCGACAAGACGGGGACCCTCACCCGGAACGAGATGACCATCAGCCGCGTCTCCGCCGGGGGGAGGCAGATACAGGTGACGGGTGCCGGATACGCCCCGGAGGGCGAGTTCATCCTCGCCGGGAGCCCCGTGGAGCCCAAGGACGACGGCGACCTGGAGCTCCTGCTCCGCATCGGCGCCCTCTGCAACGACGCCCGCCTCCAGGAGAACGAGGGCGGCTGGACCATCTTCGGCGACCCCACCGAGGGGGCCATCGCCGTCGCCGCCGCCAAGGCCGGCCTCTGGCCCGACGACCTGAGAAAGATCTACCCCCGGGTCGGGGAGTTCCCCTTCGAATCGGGCCGGAAGAGGATGAGCACCATCCACGAGATGCCCGACGGGGGGAGGGTGGCCTACGTCAAGGGCGCCCCCGAGATCATCCTGGAGAGGAGCATCGGCATATACGAGGGCGGCAACGTCAGGCCCATCGACGAGGAGGACCGGAAGCTTGCCCTCTCCACCATGACGGAGATGGCCGGCGACGCCCTCAGGGTCCTGGCCGTGGCCTACAGGGAGCTCCCCGCCGCCTCGGGGGAGATGGAGATGGACGAGGTCGAGTCCGGCCTCACCTACGTCGGCCTCGTCGGCATGATCGACCCGCCCCGGGAGGAGGTCCCCGCCGCCGTCAAGCTCACGAAGCAGGCCGGCATCAGGTCGGTGATGGTGACCGGCGACCACAGGCTCACCGCCGTCGCCATAGCCCGGGAGATCGGGATGCTGGAGGCGGAGACGGCGCACGCCATCCTCACCGGCGGCGACCTCAGCGCCATGACCGACGAGGAGCTGGACGAGGTCATCGAGGAGGCCAGGGTCTTCGCCCGGGTCTCCCCCGAGCACAAGATGCGGATAGCCCAGTCCCTGAAGCGAAAGGGACACGTCGTGGCGATGACGGGTGACGGCGTCAACGACGCCCCGGCCCTGAAGGCGGCGGACATCGGCGTCGCCATGGGGATCAAGGGGACCGACGTGACGAAGGAGGCGTCGGATATGGTGCTGGAGGACGACAACTTCGCCACCATCGTCCAAGCCGTCGAGGGGGGCCGCCACATCTTCGACAACATCTCCAAGTACATCCGGCTCATGCTGACGGCCAACTTCGACGAGTTCATGGAGATCACCATCGTCACCATGCTGGGCCTCCCCCTCCCCTTCCTCCCCATCCACGTCCTCTGGGTCAACCTAGTCACCGACGGCCTGCCCGCCGTCGCCCTCAGCATCGACCCCAAGGACCCCGACCTGATGCGCTACCCGCCCCGGGACCCGAACGAGGGGCTCCTCAGCCGGTTCTGGCGGTTCATCCTCTTCGCCGCCGTCCTCGACTTCATCTCCGACTTCATCCCCTTCCTCTGGACCTTCCAGACCACCGGCGACCCCGTCCGGGCCCGGACGGTGGCCTTCACCTCCATCGTCTTCTTCGAGTTCTTCCTCGCCTACCAGTGCCGGTCAGAGGCCCACCACATCTTCGCCCTCGGCTGGAAGGGGGTGACGGCGAACAAGATGCTCTTCGCCTCCGTCGGGATCTCCCTCGTCCTACAGCTGGCCATCATCTATTGGCCGCCGCTGCAGACGCTGTTCCACGTCGCCCCCCTCACGCCCCTCCAGCTCGGCGTCTGCATCATCGGCGCCCTCACCGCCTTCCTCATACTGCCGGGAAAGCTCATCAAGAGGAGGCGGTACGCCTCCGCCAGAGGGGCCTAGCGGAGGGGCCGTCAACCTTTATATAGAGAGTGCGAGGGAGGTTCTAGGAATGTTCAGAACAGGTTCATCGGAACGCATGAGGCGTGGAACATGGCGATGACGCTCGACCCCTGGCTCGTCGCCCCCCTGTCGGCGGCCCTCTCGATCCTGGTGGGCGTCTACCTGCACCGCTACGTCAACCGTCAGGACCCGGGGACCGAGAGGATGAGGTTCGTCTCCGGCGCCATCAAGGCGGGGTCCCGGGCCTTCCTCAACAGGATGTTCAGGACCCTCGGCCTCTTCGTCGGCGTCATGTCCGTCGTCCTCCTCCTCTTCCTCCCCAAGCCCATCTGGGCCACGGACAACCCCGTGGGGAACGTCGTGATGACCGTCGCCTACCTCTTCGGCTCCGGCTGCTCCGCCCTCGCCGGCTGGCTCGGCATGGACGTGGCCACGGACGCGAACGTCAGGTCCGCGAACTCCGCCAGGAAGGGGATCAGGGGGGCCTTCCTCATCGCCTTCCGGGGAGGCGCTGTCATGGGCCTCAGCGTCATCGGCCTCGCCCTCCTGGGAGTGAGCGTCGTCTACCTCCTCACCGGCGACCCGGCCATCATCGCCGGCTTCAGCTTCGGCGCCAGCGCCATGGCCCTCTTCGCCAAGGCCGGCGGCGGCATCTACACCAAGACGGCGGACATCGGCGCCGACCTCGTCGGCAAGGTGGAGATGGACCTCCCCGAGGACGACCCCAGGAACCCCGCCGTCATCGCCGACAACGTCGGGGACAACGTCGGCGACGTCGCGGGCATGGGTTCCGACCTCTTCGACTCCTACGTCGCCAGCCTCCTCGCCGTCATGCTCCTCGGCGGCGTCCTCGGTGGGAGGCTCGTCGAGCTCCCCCTCGTCTTCGCCGGCCTGGGGTGCCTCGCCTCCCTCGTCGGCGTCGCCTTCGTCAGGGTCGGGGAGGGCGGGGACCCGGGGAGGGTGCTGAACCGGGGGACCTACCTGACATGCGTCGTCTACGCCGCCCTCACCCTCGCCGCCTCCAGCCTCCTCGGCTACAACATCAGGATCTGGGCGGCTTCCGCCGTCGGCCTCGTCGCCGGCGTCGTCATCGGCATCACCTCCGACTTCTTCACCTCCATCAACAGGTCCCCCGCCCGCAAAACCGCCGAGGCCGCGGTGACGGGGGCCGCCATCAACATCATCACCGGCTTCAGCTACGGCCTCCTCAGCGTCTTCCCGCCCCTCGTCGGCATCGCCCTCGCCTCCCTCGTCTCCTTCAGCATCTGCAGGGGCATCGGCCCCGGCTTCGGCGTCTACGGCGTCGGCGCGGCCGCCTTCGGCATGCTCTCCATCGTCGGCATGGTCGTGGCCGGCGACTCCTTCGGCCCCATCGGCGACAACGCCAAGGGCATCGCCGAGCAGTCGGGGCTGGAGGCGGAGGCCGTCGAGATCCTGGACAGGCTCGACGCCGCCGGCAACACCTCCAAGGCCATCACCAAGGGCTTCGCCATCGGCGCCGCCGGCCTCACGGTCATCAGCCTCCTCGCCGCCTTCAGGGAAGTGGCCCAGGTCATCACCGGCCGGGCGGTCTCCTTCGACCTCATGACCCCCGTCGTCCTCCTGGGCGCCCTCGTCGGCATCGCCGTCCCCGCCGTCTTCTCCGCCCAGCTCATGCTTGGCGTGGGGAAGAACGCCTTCAGGATGATCGAGGAGGTCCGCCGCCAGTTCAGGGAGATACCCGGCCTCCGGGAGGGGCGGGAGGGCGTCCTCCCCGACTACGCCGCCTGCGTCGACATCGCCACCCGGGGCGCCATCAGGGAGCTGCTGCCGGCGAGCCTAGTGGCCATCTCCAGCACCCTGATCGTCGGCTTCGTCTTCGGCGTCGAGGCCCTCGGCGGCTTCCTGGCCGGGACCATCTTCTCCGGCCTCATCTTCGCCCTCCTCATGGCCAACGCCGGCGGCCTCTGGGACAACGCGAAGAAGTACATCGAGGAGGGGGCCCTCGGCGGCAAGGGGTCGGAGACGCACAAGGCGGCCGTCATCGGCGACACCGTCGGCGACCCCTTCAAGGACACGGCGGGGCCGTCGCTGAACACCCTCATCACCGTCATCTCCCTCGTCGCCAACGTCTTCCTCCCCCTCATCATCCTCTATGCCCTCATCTAGCCCCCAATCTTTATTAGCCCGAGAGCGTATCCATCATAGCCCCGGAGGGAGAGCGGCGTGTACAGGCACATGCAGAGGGCGTGGCGGCGGCCCGAGGACAGCTACGTGGAGGAGCTGATGAGGAGCCGGGCCATCCGTTGGCGGCGGCAGCCCGCCATCGTCAGGATCGACAAACCCACCCGCCTCGACAGGGCCCGACGCCTCGGCTACAAGGCGAAGAAGGGCTTCGTCGTCATCCGGGTCAGGATCCGAAGGGGCGGCCGCCGGAAGCCCCGGCCCCGGATGGGGCGCAGCCAGAGGCGAATGGGCGTCTCCAAGTACACGCCCGCCAAGAGCCTGCAGCTCATGGCCGAGGAGCGGGCGGCGAGGAGATACCCCAACCTCGAGGTGCTCAACTCCTACTGGGTCTGGGAGGACGGCGCCTCCAAGTGGTTCGAGGTCATCTTCGTCGACCCCAGTCACCCCTCCGTCAGGTCCGACAAGGCCGCGGGCTGGATCAGCGGCAGCGGGGACCGATGAAGGCTCCGGGGGCCGGATATCTGGCCCACTACGCAGCCGTTTCGAGGGTTTTCTGATATAATAATATATATGGCTGCTCCTAGATGTTGAGCCAATACACTCCGTGAACCACGATCATCGTTGGGGCTAGAACCGCATGAAGACGGCGTCTACGGCTTGGGGCAGCGCAATCCGAACCTCGTGGCGGGAGGCGGAGCGATGAGCGGCCCCCTGTTCTCCGTCATCATACCCACCCTCAACGAGGAGGAGAGCCTGGGGGTCTGCTTCAAGTCCCTCATGGAGCAGACCTACAGGAACTTCGAGGTGATCATCGTCGACGGCGGGAGCAAGGACAGCACCGTCGACATGGCCGAGCGGAACGGCTTCGACATCCTCGAGGTGGAGAAGACGAGGCCCCACGACGTCAGCGCGGCGAAGAACGAGGGAGCCAGGCACGCCAGGGGGGACGCCCTCTTCTTCCTCGACGCCGACACGGCCATGGAGCCCAACTGCCTCGAGGCCCTGGCCGGGGAGTACCGGGAGCCCGAGGTCGCCGGCGTCGCATGCAGGGTCCTCCCCCTGGACGGGAACGGCCTGGAGCACATGATGTACCAGGTGAACAACGTCCTCGCCAAGGCGGCGAACCGCGTCGGCGTCCACGAGCTCAGCTACTTCTCCTGCCACTCGTACCGGAAGGGCCCCTTCGAGAAGGCTGGCGGCTTCAGGGAGGACCTCCTCGCCTGCGAGGACCTCGACCTCTCCCTGCGGCTCAGGCGCCTGGGCCGATACATCATCACGCCCAGGACGACCCTATGGACCTCCCCCAGAAGGCTGAGGGAGTGGACCTACAGGGGCTACGTACTCAGGTACCTCAGGTACCTCACCCAGTATTACCTGACGAACCGGGTCTCCGACCTCTACGAGGACCTCTAGCCCTCGGCCAGGACCCGGATGAGCTTCTCGGCGACGATGGTGGAGCTGGCCCGCTGGGCCTCCTCCGTCTCCGCGCCGATATGAGGGGTGCAGACCACGTTCCCCAGCCCCGTCAGGGACGTGCCCCCTGGCGGCTCCACCTCGAAGACGTCCAGGGCGGCGCCGGCGATGCGGCCGTCCCTCAGCGCCTCCCCGAGGGCCTCCTCGTCGACGATGGCGCCCCGGGAGGCGTTGATGAGGTGGGCGCCCCTCTTCATCGTCCCGATCTCCCCGCGGCCGATCATGTGCCTCGTCTGGGGGAGGAGGGGGACGTGGACGGTGACAAAGTCCGATTCGGTCAGGAGCCTCTCCAGGGGGACGGCCTCGGCGCCGGCGTCCTCCACGTACTCCATGAGCTTATCGATGATGACGTCGTAGGCGAGCACCCGCATGCCCAGGGCCCCCGCCTTCTTCCCCACCAGGTAGCCGATCCTGCCGAAGCCGATGACCCCAAGGGTCCTCCCCTCGAGCTCGAAGCCGGCCAGCCGGCCCTTGATCCACTCCCCCCGCTTCATGCTGGCGTCCGCCTCCGGAATCCGCCGGGCCAAGCTGAGCATGAAGCCGAGGACGAGCTCGGCGACGGCGTTGGAGGGCGCCTCGGGGGAGCTGACCACCCGGACGCCCCGCCTCTCCGCCTCCTCCAGGTCGATGTTGTCGAGGCCCACGCCGGCCCTGGCGACGGCCCTCAGCCTCCCGGCCGCGGCCAGGACCTCCCCGGTCACCTTCGTCCGGCTCCGGACCGCGATGGCGTCGTAGCCGCCGACGGCCTCCAGGAGCTCGCCGCCGGTGATGGCCGCCCTGATGTCGACCCGGAGCCCGGCCTCCCTCATCATCCTCACCCCGTCATCGTGGATGGGGTCGCAGACCAGCACCCTCGCCTTCGTCAACCCATCGAACCTCCCTGCCCCATAACCTCGGCTCATCGCCTCGCCTTCGCCGCCACGATCTGGATGACATCGTTGTCCCGGAGGACGTGGTCGTCGCCCAGCCGCATCCTCGTCCTCGCGTCGACGGCGTATATGAAGCTCTCCTCCAGCTCGGTGTGGATGATGCCCGCCAGCCCCCTCGCCGTCGTCCCCCGGGGCACTAGGTAGCAGTCGGGGAGGACCCTGCCGCCGTGGTCCGTCAGCCTCTCCGCGTCCTCCACCGGGTAGACCAAGATCGAGTCCAGC
>Ga0111229_125_pt1 | contig 19950 bp, 19 predicted proteins | sample DeeMarSWOR152_54_FD_80383 | JGI IMG/M metagenome (GOLD analysis project Ga0111229, IMG submission 80383) | Crenarchaeota group-15 archaeon DG-45 | reverse complement strand
ATATAGTAAGAATAAATAATATAAAAAAGTGTGTGTGTATGTGTATGTGAAAGGGTTAGAAGATGTATGTATTAGTGTTAGTTAAGAGAGAGAGAAGGATAAATTTTACCCACCAAACTTCTCTTTGCGAGCGCATGTGTTTGGTATGCGCGTAAATGTTAAATATACATTTGCGTAATATTTTTTTATGTCAACAGATTATATTAAAATGGAACAAAAGATTCATGAAATAATAAACCTAATTAGTGTTTTTCCAGAACAATTCCAGCCAATTTTACTTGAAATATTATTAAAAGATCATCTAGAAAAACAAAAGAAAGAGATTGAATATCAACCATTATCAACAAGTGAAATATCAACTGATTTTATATTACCTATAGATGTAAGAGCTTTTTTTATCCAATATAACTTAAATGAAGTTATACTAAAAAAATTATATTTAATAGAAAGAAATCAAATAGTTCCACTTTGGCAGCTCAAGACTGCAAAAAAAACCGAAGCTCAAATACAAATTGCTTTATTATTATCTTTTGAAAATGCTCTGAAAACAGGTGTATTTGAATTTTCATATGAAGCCGTAAGGGAAAAGTGTAAAGAAAGAATAGTGTACGATAGCCCTAATTTTGCTACAACATTTAGAACTTATAAAAATTATTTTAAGGGATTTGATGATAGAGATCATATTGCATTGTCTCCAGAAGGTAAGGAAAAACTAGCTAATGTTCTTCTGGAGTTATCCGAAGTATGAGTAAAGAATATCTTTTTAATGAATTAGGAAATATACTTTCAAATTTAAGAGGGTTAAGAAGAAATATTAATAATTTAAACGTAAATAGAATATCAAGAAATGAAATAAGGGAACAAACACGTACTTGTGCACAAATGTGGTTTGAAAATATAATTCCTTATATAAATAGATATGATATATCCTCTGAAATTTTGAAAAAATACAATGCGCTATTTCGAGAATTGATAAAAATATCTTTGGTTAAAACACGAAAAAATAAGTACTTAAAAACTATAGATGAAATAACTCAAAATATAAATGATGAACTTTTTACAACTTTATTAACATCTAATAATAGTATAGTAAATATAGATTCAATACAACAAATATTAGAAAATGCATCATCTCTAGAAAAAGATTATTTAGAAGAGGCTATTGGTTGTGCACAAAATAATTTTTTAAGAGCGTCTATTGTTCTAGCTTGGAATTCGGCAGCATATAGAATGAGAAAAATAGTTGAGCTAAATGGTTTTGAAAAATTTAATCAAGACAGTGAAATTTTAACGAAAAGAAAAGATAGAAGATATAGAGGGTTTGATAGAAAGTATCAAATATCTTCTTATAATGAACTAAACAGAATAGTCCCTGATAACCATTTATTATTAATGTTAGAATATTGGGGAATCATTGACTCAAATCAATGTGATCGTTTATTTACATGTTATACAGTGAGATGTAATTCTGCACATCCTGGTCAAGCGCGTATAAGTCGCCAAAATTTAGCATCTTTTTATTCAGATTTAAAGATGATGATATTTGACAATCCTACCTGTCGGATATAAAAATCAGGAATGGATTTACACGCGCGCGTCCGGACAATCTTATATAAGATATTCAATTATTTTTAGACTAGGTTTTGTTATTTCGCCAACAATAAAACTTCCTCGTTAATCAGGATCTCGATCCTCCGTCTCTTACTATGTCTTATAAGGGCGCCTAACCCCCGTTAGACAGCCTCCGGCTTCCACTTCTCGTCGATGAACTTCCCGATGCCGGAGGAGTCCATGGGCCCGACGAGGACGTCCCACCCGGTCAGCTCCTGGATCTCGCCGCTGATGCGGGCCGCCCTGCCGGGGATGACGAGCCTCCGGTGCTCCACGTAGCCGTCGACGCCGAACTCCTTGAAGGCGTCGGCGACGGTGTCGGCGGTCATCTTCCTCCCGGCGATGGCGCTCTCCACGGAGATGCCCTCCGTGTCGACGACGACGAGGTAGCAGTCGACCTTGGCGGACTCGATGTCCGAGGCGACGGTGTAGTAGGTGAGGGCGAAGTTGGTCGTCAGCAGCATCGGCGACGCCGCCGTCGGCTCGCCGAAGGACCTCACGCCCGACTCCACGGAGACGGGCTTCCGCGGGTCCGTGTAGAGGTTCTGCCTCAGGATGACCTGGGGGAGCAGGGACCAGCCGCTCACGCTGTGCACCACCAACATGTCGGCGTAGCGGGCGATGAGGGCCGCGGCCAGCTGGGCCTCGTTCCACTCGTTTATCACCGGGTCCTCGGCCTCCTCCGCCCACGCCGTGATGGGGGTCCCCAGGAGGGGGAAGCCGAGGAGCTCGTCCTCCTCGTCTATGCCGGCCCACCTGAGGACGGTGAAGTTCCCCAGGGTGGCGGCGGCTCCCTCGCCGGGCAGCGTCCCGGGGTCCAGGACGATGTCCTCGACGCCGTACTCCAGCAGGGTCCGGGCGAGGGATCGGAGCAGCTTCAGGTCGAAGGGGGCGGAGGCCACCAGGGGGCAGCCGTACATCAGGGCGAGGTCCGCCATCTCCCTCCAGTTCTCCCTCGTCGCGGCGTAGATGAGGGGCCGCCTGTCGGCGGCCGCGGCGAGGCCCTGCTCCATGACCGCGGGGTTCAGGGCGCAGAGCATCAGGGGCAGCTCCGACGCCTCCGCGGCCCTCCCGACGGCGGCCTCGAAGGTGGCGGGGTCGTTGGACGTCGACCTGACGGCGACCATGTCGAGGTTCAGCTTCATGCCGATGTACTCGTACTCGAACTCCTGGGCCATCCGGATTCGGCTGACGAACTCCTCCTCGGGCATCTCGTCGCCGACGTCGATGGCCATGGCCGTCGGGTTGAAGTAGGTGAAATCGTGGCGGTAGACGACGTACTCGCCGCCGAGGGTCACCCTCCTCTCGCCGACGCCCACCTCCACGGCCCTCACCGCGGGCTTGAGGAGGGCCCAGAGCTTGTCGAAGGCCGCCTGATGCTTCGGGTCGAGGAGGGGCGTGCACTCCTGGAGGGTCGCCTCCCTGTTCACGAGTTTGGCGGCGAAGGCCATGCAGTTGGTCTCCCCGCACTCCTTGCAGTTGGTCCCGGGCAGCAGCCTGTAGACCTCGATGGGGCTGAGCTCCTTCGCTGGCATCTCAATCCCTCCTAGGACCGGAGCGAGACCCAGTCGACGGGCTCGCCGGTTCTCTTCCCGCCCATGAGGCTGTCGATCATGGTCCGCACCGCCCTCACCGACGCTGGGTGCATCATCATGAAGTAGTCGACCCCCGCCAGGAGGAGGGTCTGCGCCGTGACGGTCTCCCACAGGGGCCCCCTCAGCTCCCGGGGCGCCCACTGGGGCCCCATCTTCATCCACGCCTCCCGGGCGGCCCAGGCGTTGGTGGAGCCCGACGATATCGGGTGGTTGAGCTCGGGGTCGCCCTTGAGCCCGGCGATGCGGGCCCTCTCCATGACGGTGAAGGCGTAGTCGAGGCCGTAGCCGAGGGCCGCCGTCGTCGTGTCCATGACGATGCGGTCCTTCTCGAGGAAGTCGTAGAGCTTCCGGTTGAGCTCCCGCGCCCTGTTCACGTCCATGGAGGTGAAGGCGATGACCCTGTGGTCGTGCTCCCTGATGATCCTCGCCGTCGCCTCGATGTCCATGTCCAGGGTCACCGAGCCGAAGAGGAGCCGCTCCCCCTCCGCGGCGGCAGCGATCTCCCCGAAGACCGCCAGGTCCTTCTTCGGGTCCCCGCACCCGCCGATGGCGACGGGGACGTCCACGGCCTGGAGGACGCTCTCCACGGTCTTGACGGCGGCGGCGGGGGGCGCGTCGTCGATGAGGGGGTCGATGGTGAGGAGGTGGACGTTCACCATCTCCGCGTCGAACTTCTCCACGCAGAGCCGGGCCCACTCGGCCGGGTCCTCCAGGACCTCCCGCACGTGCATCTTCACCGCCCTCGGCAGGGGGACCTGGGGATAATCGAAGACGTCGAAGGCGATGACGGGCCGGTGGGGCGTCGGCTCCAGGAAGGAGTAGAAGGCCGGCGCCCTCTCGCCGCCGATGACGATGGACCTGCCCCGGGTCCCGCCCTCCGTCCGGGTGGCCCCCAGCTTCACCTCCACGATCTGAGACGGATACTCCTCAAGTTTCACCTCGAAATCTGCTTCCAACAGCGACGTCGGCTTCGCCTTCACGGGGACAGCTGAGACAACGGCGGGGGGCGCCGCGACCATCCCCGGGCTCAGCCTCAGCTCCAGCTCCTCGAAGCTCAGCTCCACATCTTGTAACTCGATCTGCTGGAACCTGGCCAGCATCTCGAGCAGGTCCAGGTTGATGGCCGGCGTCCCGCTCTTCCTCTTGTCGGCCAACGGGCTCAACCTCCCTTGTCGAGCTTGAGGATCATCTTCTCGGCCTTGATCCTGGCGTTCTTCAGGATGATCCTGAAGCCCATCCCCGACCTCCGCGGGCGCCTCGACGGCCGCGGGGGCCGCGGCCCACCTCTCCACGATGGGGTGGCCCCGCTCCTGGAGGAAGGCCCTGAGCTCATCGAGGCTGGAGACGTCGCTCTCCGTCGCGATCTTGTCGGCGATCTCGGGGGGGATGAAGTCCTTGACGCGCTCCTTGATCTCCTGGGGCATCCAGACGACCCGGCTCCAGCCGCCGTCGGCCTGGAGGAACTTGGGGCTCCGCATGTACTCGATGCTGAGGCCGTGGAAGCCGTCGACCTGGCGGCCGCCGGCGGTGAGGTCGGAGATGGTGACGAAGGTGAGGCCGTTCACCGTCTCCCCCCGGAAGTTCCGGTGGACGACGCCCAGGCCGTCGAGCTCGGGGATGTAGAAGGCGCACCCCTCGAAGCATCCGCAGCTCGTGTGGGGGTAGCCGAAGGCGGTGAAGAGCTGCACCCTCTCGATCTCGCCCAGGGACTTGTCCCGGATGGTCTTGTTGACGCCCTCGTACTCGCCCGTGAAGCCGTCGATGAGCTCCCCCTTCGGGATCTCGAAGACCGGCCCCTTGGGATCGACCTTGGCGGTGGCCCTGCCGTCGAACCAGCTGATGGCGCCGCAGTTCGCGTACCGCTGCGGGGTGATGACGCAGAGGTGCGTCGGCGCGAAGGACTGGCAGAGGCTGCAGCCGTAGAAGATGTCGACCTCGTCGTCGCTCATCCCCCGGGCCCTGGCGTCCCTGGCCTCGTAGATCTCCAGCGCCTTCCCGAACCAGTCTTCCACCTCGGCCGGGTCGGTGATGAACGTGACCTGGATCCTCTCGATGAAGGGCATCTCGCTCTTGAACAGGCGGATGAGGACCTCCCCGAGGAGGCGGAGGGTGTTGAACCCTTTCTCGTAGGACTTCTTGCTCAGCCTGAGCTGGATGTCGTACCGCTGGTTGAGGTGCATGAACCCCTCGACGAAGTTGACGTACTCGTGGATCCGCCGCTCGATGACCCCCTCCAGGTCCTTCTCGATCTCCTCCCCCGCAACCTCGATGAGGACGCCAAAGGGGGTGTTCGTCCCCTCCTGCAGCCCGTCGAGGTCGGGGCCGTCGATCATGATCCTGCCGTCCTCGACCTCGTCTGGGCTCCGGGTTTGGACGAGCTCGAACTTGTACTTCTCCCGGGGTCCGCCCAGCTCGACCTGCATGTCCCGGCCCCGGATGCGCTCCCCCTCGTAGATGATGCCCACGTCCACGGGTATGTCCTCGAACATCGACATCCTATTTCCCCTCCAAGATCGACGCGATCCTATCTATAATCTCTTCCCACTCCTCCTGGGCCGTGTTCCCGAGCGTCCAGCTCGCGTTGGGCTGGTACGCCCTCTCCAGGGATACTGTCCTCAGCTCCGGGGCGAAGCTCTTCAGCCCCGAGAGGACGAGCCACTCCATGTAGTAGGGGAGGCCGACGAAGAGGGCGAGGTCGTAGGGCCCGCCGCCGTCGAAGCCCCCCCAGCCGGGGTCCCGGAGCCGGTCCCCCAGGTTCATCAGCGGCATCGTGCGGGCATCCTCGTCGCCCCTCCGCCTGAACTCGCCCACGAGGTGGCCCGTCGCCACCACGGTCATGTTCCCCATCCTCCCCAGCCTGATGGCCGAGTCCACGAGGTCCCCATCCCTCGTCTTTGAGTTGATGGCGTCGGAGCCGACGACCAGCAGCGCCCGCTTCGCCCGCTTGATCATCGCCGCGGCGACCTCCGGCTTCGGGATGACGAAGGCCTTCTTCGGGCCGGCGATCTCGGCCGTCTGCCCCGGGATGGTCTTCGCCGCCATCACCCGCGCCCCCTGACGAGCCTGTCGAGCATGGTCGGGTCGGGCATCGCTATCCGCTCCTCGGCCCAGCCCGCCCTCCCCAGCGCCTCCATGATCTCATCCCTCATGGTGAAGGGCACGTCCGCCTCCCTCCTGACGTAGAGGTGGAGGTCGTCGGGCATGCAGCCGTAGTGCCGCTGGTGGAGGTCGATGTAGTGGCTGAGCTTGACGGCCCGTCCCTTGCTCGTGTCGTTGGGGCGCATCGACAGCTTCGCGATCATCACCATCGCCTCCTCCGCGGTCTCCGCGGCGTAGAACAGGTGCTCCGGCGCCGGCCCCACGTAGACCTCGTCGCCGGTCCGGGCGTCGTAGACCTTCCAGTCCTCCTCCCGCTCCTTCCTGCCGAGGAGCATCCTCCGGTACTTGGAGCCGTGGGGCCCGACGACGACGGGGATGCCCAGCCTCCAGCAGCCGGCGGCGATGCTCGCGGCCTTCTGAGACATGGCGCCCCAGGCGACGCCTACGGCGCCCACCCGGTTGTGGATGTAGTCCGCGATCTCCTCGTAGTTCGCCCTCAGCGGGCGCTTGGCGAAGATGTTGGCGATCTTGATGGCGGCCCCTGTGATGTGGGCGTTGGAGACGCAGCTGCCGATGTTCACCAGGCCGCCGGCGTCGAAGTTCCCGGAGTACTTCTCGTAGAGGTTGAGGCCGTCCTCGTCCCGGGTCATGGCTATGTCCATGGCGGAGCAGCCCGTGGTCACCACGATGAAGCGGCGCCTCAGGAACTCCTCGGCGATCCTGGCCACATCCGAGCCCCCGGCGGGGTAGTTGGCGCAGCCGACGAGGGCGACGACGCCGGGTATCTCGCCGAAGACGATGGCCCTGCCCACCTCCCGGATCTCCACGTCCTGGATGGCGCCGCGGCCGACGCGTATGGGGAACTTCTCGTCCATGATCGCCTCCTCGGCGCCCTTGTTGATGAAGGTGATGATGGGGAAGTCGACGGGGCAGGCGCTCTCGCATCTCCCGCACCCGACGCAACGGTGGTAGAGCTCGGCCAGCGGCTCGAAGTCTCCCTGGGCCGCGGCGTGGACGGCGTCCATGACGGGGAGGTTGTTCGGGCAGGCACGGACGCACTCCATGCAGCTCCTGCACTTCTTCGCCATCTCCGCGACCATCTCCCGGGTCATGGCCTTGAAGCCCGCCCTCCTGGGCCCGACCTTGAGCGCCGTCTTGACGACGACCTCCCCCACCTTCCGGGGGTCTACGATGAGGACGCCGGGAACCCTGCCCTCCACGAGGTCCCCCACGATCACGTCGGGGTCGTCGCCCGTCCTGTCGACGAGACCCAGGCAGCTCTTCTCGCTGGTGGCGACGACGGGCACGCCGATCCCCTCCGCCTCCAGCAGCACGTCGGTCCTCAGGCACTGCTCGTCGACGACGATGACGTCGGGGATGCCCGACCGGATGAAGCGGAGCTGCCAGGAGATGGGGCCGATGATCTTGGCCCGCCTGTCGTATCGGCTGTTGTCGTGGGCGGTGCAGCAGAGGCCGCCGACCTCGACCTCGCCGAAGAGGTCGTGGTCCATCAGGTAGTCGATGATGTCGACGCTGGGCAGCACGTTGTGGCCGATGCACATGATGACGGTCTTGCTTGTGTCTATGGAGCCGAAGCCGAGCTGGGTCACGGGGGCGTCGGGCACGCCCTTCGGCATCCCCAGCGCCGCGATCTGCGCGATGTCGGCCACCTCCATGGCCACGTGGTCCAGCATCCCCGCGTGGAAAGCCTTCGACTCGAAGTCGAGGTTGTCCCCTTCCTGCCCCGTGTGGGTGGCGGCGACCAGCTGAACGAGCTGGGTCTCCACGTAGTCCAAGGCGTCCTCCAGGTCCCTCAGCGTCTTGGGCCTGATTCCGCAGACGAGGCGGATGTTGGGGGCCTCGACATTGGTGTTGAGGGCCACATCGAGGGGCACGTCCCTCCCGTACTCCTCGATCAGGTGGTCGAGCATGTGCCTCGCGTGGGCCGCGTGGGTCGAGGCACCGATGCAGCACGCTATGAGGACGATCCTCGACTGCTGCCCGGCCATGGTGATGCCGCAGGCCCCCCGCTTGTCGCCGGTCAGGTCGCACTTCCCGAAGGTGCAGAGGCAGCACAGGTCGCAGAAGGGCATGTAGAAGGGCCTGTACTTGCCCAGCAGCTTGAGGTCCCAGCTCCGGAGGGTGCCGACGCTGGGGAAGGGCGTGGGGCCGACGGGCTCCTCCCAATCCTCCTCGAAGATCCTGCCGACCTCGATCTCCAGCCCCTTGAAGGTGCCCAGGCTCGAGGATAGCTCATCGATCTTGAGCCTCAGATCCCTCTTTGACAATTATAGACAACCCTCTTAGATCTTTAAGCTCTCTGTCTCCTGTAAAATAAACCTTGTCACAGGCGCGAAGAGGGTCCCGACATGAAAAGAGGTCATTCACGCCGATATTCCCCGGTCGAAGTGAGCATAATATTTTTCTCAGCCAACTCTCCTCGGGCTTGAACGCCCAGAGCGCTATATGCTTCGCTCACAGCCAGAACTCATCGAACGCGTACAGATCCACGGGCATGGTCCTGCCCTCAACAAGGCGACCATCCCTGAACCTGTACAGGTAACAGTGCTCGATGTCGAGCTTCTTCTCTCCTCGCTGCCCCCTTGCCCTGGCCAACGCGAAGACGAATTCATCATCGGCCAAGGTGACCATAGGCTGAACGGTCATGGTCCCTCCGCTGAGCTCTTTAACCCTCTCCAGCGCAGCTATGAACTCGTGCCTGCCATTATATGTGCCAGAAATCGGCCCTCGGCCCGAGACCCTGTAGACTATTTCTCCATCCACCATCTGGGCGATGGCCTCCAGGTCGTTCTCGTTGAACGCCTTCCAGATTCGCATCAACCGCTCAACGTTCGGATTTTGTTCTTTGCCCACCATTTCTGTTCGCAGAACCCCGAACTGAAGCGGATTCAGCTCAGCATTTAACGGTTTCCTATCACGATTGTGGTATGGCATATGAGGCTGATAGGGGGTAGAAACGCTCTGATTTCCTCAGAGAGAGACTCATAGCTGCGCGCGGTCTTCCCTATGGGGCCGTCCTGATCCTCCGAGATAGCGTGATATACTCCATGGCGAGCTCCTCCGAAAGCCTCCGCAGGTTGTACCCTATGTCGTCGGTCGTGACTATCCCGGAGACCTTCCCCTCGCCGTCGACCACGACGAGCCTCCTGATCCTGAACTCCTTCATGAACTCGACGGCGTCCTCCAGCATCTCGTTCTCCGACACGGTGAGGACGGGCTTGCTGCATATCTCCGAGGCCTTTGTCGCCTGAGGGTTCCTGCCCTGGGCGAGGACCCTCCGGACCAGGTCCCTCTCGGTCACGATTCCCTCGGGCCTGCTGTCCTCGACCAGGATGACGGAGCCTATCGACCTGTCGCGCATCAGTCGGGCCACGTCCGCGACGGACGTCTCGGGGCTGGCGGTCACCGGATTCCCGACCATGACGTCCACGACGCGCATGAAGCTCATATCGTGTAGAGAACATCGCGGGGAGATAAATAAATGCCGTTCAAGAGGCACGAAGCCGAAAGGCGTGAATCTGCATTATTTCCATACCGGGGCGCGCTATATTTCATCCTCGGGCGAAGCTCGGGAAGTACTCCTTGTCCCCGGGGATGTAGAGGGCCTTCGAGTACTCCTCCATGAACTCCACGTCCACGATGAGGTCGACGTAGACCATCCGCTCCGCGATCTCCCTCGCCCGGTCCCGCATCCTCATCGACATCAGCACGGCGTACGCGCCCGAGAGGGAGCCGTTCCCGATGGGGCGGACATCGGCCTCGGGGAACTCGGGGAATATGCCCAGCCTCGTCGCGTTCCCCAAGTCCGCGTAGGTGCCGAAGGCCCCCGCCAGATACACATGCTTGACGTCGCGGATGCCGAGCTTCAGCTTCCTCATGAGCACGGTGACGGCCCCGCAGGCGGCCGCCTTCGAGTCGATGACGTAGTCGAGGTCCGCCTGTGTGATGACGATGTCCCTGCCGATCGCGGTCTCCCCCGCCGGCACTATCACGTACTCGAGGCCGTCCCGCCCCTCCCTCACCAGGGGCGTCCTCCCGGGCACGAGCTTCCCGACGAAGTCCAGGATCCCGGCCCGGAACATCTCCGCCGCCACGTCGATGATCCCCGATCCGCATATCCCCTTGGGGGGCTCATCCCCGATGACGGAGACCTCGGCCTCGCGGGTGTCCGGGTCGATCCTCACGCGCTCGACGCCGCCCCGGGCGCACCTCATCCCGTGCCTCACCCCCATCCCCTCGAAGGCGGGGCCCGAGGCGCAGGAGCTGGAGAAGAGCCAGCCGCTGTTGCCGAAGACGACCTCGCCGTTGGTCCCCAGGTCCACCAGCAGGGAGACCTCCTCCGACTCGGCCATGCCCGAGGCGATGACGTCGCCGACGGCGTCGCCCCCGAGGAACCGGCTCACGTTCGGGAGGCAGTGGACGTAGGCCTCCGGGTTGGCGTTCAGGCCCAGGGCCTTGGCCTTCCTCACGATGGGGGCTCGGGATACCTCCACGTTCGCCTCGTCCAGGTAGCCGGGGTCGAGGCCGGCCAGCAGGTGGTTCATCACGGTGTTCCCGCCGGCGCAGACATCGATCACGTCCCCGGGGTCCACGCCCGTCTCCCCCTCGATCCTCTCGATGGCGTCGTTGATGCTGCGGACGACGGCCCGCTGGAGCCGGGGCAGGCCATCCCTCTCCCCGGCGAAGGCGATCCTCGTGACGAGCTCCTCGCCGTAGGTGATCTGCCCGTTCATCCCCGACGCCCGCCCGAGGACCTCCCCGGTGCCCAGGTCCACGAGGGCCGCCACGATGGTGGTCGTGCCCACGTCCACCGCGAGGCCGTAGCTGAGCCCCGCCCGGTCGCCGGGCTCGACGTCGATGATCTCGGGGAAGCCCCCCGTCCTCGTCAGGGCCGCCGTCACGCTCTCCTCGACGACGAACATGGAGAGCTTCGTGTAGACCTCGTCGCCGATCCGGGGCGGGATGCCCGAGTAGCCGATGAGCTGGATCCGCCTGTGCGGGATGAGGAGGGACGTGTCCCTGAAGGGGGTGATCCTCATCAGGTACTTCCCGGCGCTCGGCTCGACCTCGTCGACCCTCAGCGTCGTCGCCGTCAGGATCTTGGGCGCCTCGATGCGGCTCTCGGAGGGGATCGTGAGGACGCAGTCGCCGAGGAGCCTGACCATGCACGCGAGGGCGTAGCCCTCCTCGAGCTCGCGCGGCGAGAGGAGCTTGTCCGGCTCCGTCGATATCTTCTCGAACGCCCCGCTCTCGACGATGACCTTGCACTTGCCGCACTTTCCCTTGCCCCCGCACAGGCTCTCGATCCTGAGGCCCGCGTCCCTCAGGGCGTCCAGGGCCACCGTCCGCTCCTCGGCCTCGATCACCCGGCTCATGGGCTTGACCAGAATCCTGATGGGCAAGGGCTTATCATTTGCAGAAGGAAGAACGAGTTTAAAAAAGGTTCTAACCGCCTAGGAATTTCGAGTCGCTGCCATCCAATCCACAAGATGATGGCCTGAAATCCAGCCTCGATGGAGCACGGGGCGCTCTTTCCGGTATGTAAAGGAAAGCTCTCCCCCGGCATTTGATGTAGTTTATGCGTGGCATTGCGGTGGTAACCTTTAATAGTGATTCAGCGCGGGTTTAATGATCTTTGGAGTCTGAGAGGGATGGTCAATAAGCGCCCCGCCCACAGCAACCTCGTCAAGGAGCTCCGGTCGGGGAGGTTCGTCCTCACGGGGGAGCTGGAGCCCGAGAAGACGACGGGCCTCGAGGAGATCCTGGCGAGCGCCAGGGCCATGAAGCCCTACGTCGTCGCCGCGAACGTGACGGACAACCCCCTGTCGATGGCCTTCATGAACTCCCTCGTGCCGGCGTACATCGTCCAGAGGGAGGTCGGGCTGGAGACGGTCTACCAGATGGTGTCGAGGGACAGGAACAGGATCGCCCTCGTCTCCGACATCCTCGCCGCGGCCCACCTCGGCATCAGGAACATCCTAGCCCTCTCCGGGGACCACACCGTCCTCGGCGACAACAAGGGGGCCCTCCCCGTCTACGACCTCGACTCGGCCCAGTTCGTCTACCTGATCTCGAAGATGGTCGACGAGGGGGTGGACCTCGCCGGGAACGAGATCCACGGCGACGTCGACATCAACATCGGCATCGCGGCAAACCCCAACGCCGACCCCCTCGAGCCCGAGGTCCTGAAGATAGGGCGGAAGGTGGGGCTCGGCGTGGACTTCATCCAGACCCAGACCATGTTCGACATCGACCTGGTCAAGGAGTTCCTCGGGGAGATCGAGAGGTTCAACTGCCCCTGCCTCGTGGGCATCTTCCCGCTGAAGTCCTTCGGCATCGCCGACTTCTTCGACAAGTACATACCCGGCGTCAGCGTCCCCGAGGACCTCCTCGAGGAGATGAGGCGCTGCAAGGAGGAGCCTGACAAGGATAAGCGCCAGGGGAGATACGACGAGGTCAACATAGAGTTCTTCGAGCCCTTCATCAAGGAGGTCAGGAAGACGACGAAGGCGGCGGGCATCCACGTCATGGCCGTCTTCTACGAGCGTATCTTCGAGCCCCTGCTGAGGACGATGGCATGAGGTGATGATGGATGATCATAACGAAGCAGAAGACGGCCGAGAAGATCGAGGAGATCACCGAGCCCTTCGGCAAGCTGTTCATCGTCGGCTGCGGGACCTGCGCCACATCATGCCAGACGGGGGGCGAGGAGGAGGTGGCCGAGATGGCCCGGAGGCTGGGGGAGAAAGTGGTAGGGACGGCGATGGTCGAGGAGCCGTGCGACCTGAGGATAAACAGGAGGGACCTCAGGGATCACCGGGACGAGCTGTCCGAGGCCGACGCCATCCTCGTCCTCGCCTGCGGCGTGGGGGTTCAGGCCGTCGGCGACTTCACGGGCGGCATCGTCCTGCCGGGCCTTGACACCTGCTTCATAGGCGAGACCGAAAGGATCGGGAAGTTCTACGACCGCTGCAGCGCCTGCGGGGACTGCATCCTGGATGAGACGGGCGGGATCTGCCCCATCAACCGGTGCGCCAAGTCGCTGCTGAACGGGCCGTGCGGCGGCCAGGTGAAGGGCAAGTGCGAGGTCGGCGAGTACAAGGACGACTGCGCCTGGGTCCTCATATGGGAGAGGCTCAAGGAGCAGGACCGCCTGGACCTGTTCATGAAGTTCAGGCCGCCCCGGGACCACTCCCAGAAGATACTGCTGAGCGAGGTCGTGTTCAAGTAACAGGCAGGATCGTGGAGGCCCCTATCGGGGCCTGTTACGCCGGCTCCTTGAAGTGGGGGAACACCTCCCTGCCGAACAGGGCGATCGAGAACCTCACGTTGGGCCCGAGGGGCGATCCCGTCACGAACTGGGTGATCCCCGTCTCGAAGAGGCCATCTATCTTCTCCACGCACTGGTCGGGCGTGCCGGAGACGGCGAAGACGTCGATCATGCCGGAGTCGACCGCCCCGAAGGCCTCCCCCCACCGCCGCTCGGCCAGGTCGCCTCTGATCCGGTCCGCGACCTTGGGCGAGATGTCGTGCTTCTCCAAGACGGATGGGGGGCTCCCCGCGACGATGTAGGCGACCACGGGGACGACCGCCTTGCGGGCGCTCTTCTCGTCCTCGGCGATGGAGAAGGACGTGTATGCGGTGACATCGATCTCATCCATCTGCCTGCCGGCCTCCTCGGCGCCCCGCCTGATATAGCTGACGGCCTCCCTGACATCCTCCGGGTGGGAGGCGTTTATCAGCGCTCCATCCCCGATGGCCCCGGCCAGCTGCAGCATCCTCGGCCCCTGGGCCCCGACGTAGATGGGTATCCGGCCCTGCATCCTGAAGTTGAACCTGGCGCCTGGGGAGGTCCTGAACACGCTGCCCTCGTAGCCCTCCTTCTCCCGGGCTATCTGCCTCCGGATCACCTCCACCGCCTCCCTCACCGTCCTGAGGGGGGACTTCATCTCGACGCCCACCATGTCCAGGGTCGTGCGGTCGCCCGCGCCGATGCCGCAGACGACCCTGCCCGGGGCGACCTCGTTCAGGGAGGCGACGCTCTGGGCGGTCATGACGGGATGCACGAGGTACGGGTTGGTCACGCCGGGTCCGATCTTGATCCTCTCGGTGTAGTTGGCTATGGCGCTCAGGCTGACGTAGACGTTCCTGTTGTTGAAGTGATCCGTGATCCAGATGTTGTCGTAACCTAGCCTCTCCGCTTGGATGGAGTAGTAGGTCGTCCTCCAGTAGAGATCCATGGGAACGAACTCGATCCCAAAGCCTATCATGTTACATCTACAACGATAACAACCCATGTAAATAAAAAATATAAGATCAGTATTTACGGCTCCACGAGTCTCATCGCAAGCCTGATCTCTTCCAGCCCCAGCTCGTCTAGCACGGCGCCGGTCCTGGCTGGATCAGCCAATTCCGCAGCATGCAGGAGGTTGGCTACCCCCGCCTCGCTATCCAGCTGATCCCGCTGCCAGTAGTACAGGATGGTCTTGGCCAGGGAGCTGGGAACGTTGTCGCCCCCCTTGGCTTCGAGGAGCGCGTCCATGAGCTTCTCCGATAGCATCCCATACATGGATCGTGGTATCCGCCTAACCAACTCTAAGTGACTCATGTCGCAACCTATTATAGTGCTGGCTTCAATGTTTATTTACATTTTGAAAACATTTAAATTCGTTTTCCGAAGACGAAGGGAAATATTTGTTACTTTCTCCTCCATTTTGCGTATATAGGTGGTCGAAAAGGGAAAATATATATACATTATTTATTGTTCTTATTATAAAGGGGGCTTGCCGAGAACTTACAACGTATATTTAAAAAAACGTTGTTATCGGCATGCCCTTTTAATCCGAAAAGGGGAATCGCATGTCGATCGATACCCTCGATCTCAATATCCTCCGCGTCCTAAACAAGGACGCCAGGAGGCCCTACAAGGCGATCGCCGAGGAGATCGGCGTTAGCGACGCTACCGTGAGGAATCGCGTCCGTAAGATGCTGGGAGACGGCATCATTAAGCAGTTCAACGTGGTTATGGACTATCACAAGCTCGGGAGGATCATAAAGGCCTTCATCGGCCTGCGGGTCCAGCCGCCGAGGCTCAGAGATATCGTGGATCACCTGAACGCGAACCCGGACGTGCAGGTCCTCTACCGGACGAGCGGAGATGTCGATCTGTTCGTGGAGGTGATCTTCAAGGACATGGAGGAGCTGAACGGGTTCCTCGAGACGGAGCTGGACCTTGACGGCATCACGGGGACCGTGGTCACCATCGTGATAGGGCCGTACAAGCGCTGCCCCTGCACGGGGCTTTAGGCTAACGCCAGACCTCCGCCTTGTCGCCGACCTTCTTCAGAACGTAGAGATCCTTCATCCTTGTTATGTGGATCGCGAACTCGACCTCGAACAGCGTCTCGAGGAGCCCCTTGAGGAACACGATGGGGACCCCCAGGAACTCCGCCATTACCTCCTCGCCGTCTCTGGTGAACTTGCCCCAGCCGAAGTTCTGGAGCTCGTTCAGGATGACGCCCCAATTCTTCGGCTCGGTTAGGTCCAGGGCGGGGTCGAAGGGCTTGAGGATCTTCCTCTTGAGGGCGCTTATCCTCGCGACCTCATAGAGCTGGGTCTCGGTGAGGGAGTTGAAGATATCGTGCAGCAGGCCCTGTTCCACGAGGAGGACCCTCTCCGGGCCCGCCCTGTACACGTATGGAAGCCAGTCCTGCATGTTCAGCTTCTTGAATATTCGGAGGGCCGCCAGCACCGCCTCCTCTCTGCTCTTGACGATCTTCAATTGTTCGAGGAAGTTGAGATACCTGTGAAGCTCATCGTCCAGGGGAACACATATCTCGTTCATGGTCGTTAGATCCTCCCTTTAGGCATGAGTTCGTTGAATATCAACGGAATCCTTTCTAATTCTTTTGATGGTTATATAAAACCTCATTAAGGCTCCATGTTTTCCAGCTTCTCCCGGATCATCGTCAGGAGGCGCCCGGCGATCTCCCTCTTCCCCGTCACCGGGATGTGGACCACGTTCCTATCCGGGTCTATGATGAAGACCTCGTTGGTGTCCGTGCCGAACCCCGCGTCCGCCCTCGCCACATCGTTCGCCACGATGATGTCCATGCCCGCCGACCTCAGCCTCTCGTGGGCCCTCTCTATCAGGGTCTCGTCCGAGACGTTGTACTCCGCCTTGAAGCCGACGAGGCAGACGCCCGGGTCGACCCTCTTCACCTGCTCCACGATCTTCGGCAGGGGCCTCAGCTCCAGGCTCCACACGCCCCTCCCCGAGGGGGTCTTCACCATGGCCCGATCTGCCGGCGCGTAGTCGGAGGCCGCGGCGGCGAGGACGGCGGCGTCGTGCCTCTTCTCCCTCAACGCCTTGACGACGGCGTCGAGCATCTCCTCCGTCGTCTCGACCCTGACGACGTCGGCGCCCGGCGGCGGGGGCGCGGTCCCCGGGCCGTACACCAGGGTGATCTGAGCGCCGCGCCTCAGGGCCTCCTCGGCGATGGCCACGCCCATCTTGCCTGAGCTCGGGTTGGTGACGAACCTGAAGGCGTCGATGTACGCCCGGGTGGGGCCCGTCGTCACGAGGATGCGCCGGCCCTCGAGGTCACTCTCCGCCGTCAGCCTCATGACGACGGCGTCCACGATCTCCCCCGTGTCGGGTATCTTCGCCTTCTCCTCCTCGATCCTGGGCATGAGGACCTCCACGCCGAGGGAGCGGAGCCGCCCGATGTTCTCCGCGACCTGGGGGTGCCTGTACATGGACTCGTGCATCGCCGGCGCGATGATGATGGGCACCCCCGCCCCGATGGCCGTCGTTAGGACCGTCGTCACCGGCGTGTCGTCGATGGCCGCAGCCGCCTTCCCGATGGTGTTCGCGGTGCACGGCGCCACGAGGACGAGGTCGGCACGCTCCGGGTGGTCGCCCGCGTACGTGACGTGCTCTATCTGGCCCGTCAGCTCGGTCACGACGGGGTTGCCCGTCGCCCACTCCATCAGGTAGGGGTGTATGATCCTCTGCGCCATCGGCGTCATGACCGTGTAGACCTCGGCGCCCCGGCGCATGAGCTCCCGGGCGATCTCCGGGCTCCTCAGCGCCGCGACGCTGCCGGTCACGCAGAGGACGATCCTGCGCCCCCTGATCTCGTCGCCCTTGGCTCCTATGATCCGCTTGGAGGTGTGCCCGCCGAAGGTCATGCGTTATCGCCATGTTACGGCTTCTTGAGGCGGCTATTAAAGATTTAAGTGCGGGGCATGAGCCCAGGGCTCGGGTTTACCACAAGCAGGTCTACAGGGAGGTGAGCTTCTCGTCGATCTCGTTGATGCGCTCCTCCATCTCCTCCATGCGCTCCTCCAGCCCCTCGATCCTCTCCAGCAGGACCCGCAGCTCCTCATCGATCTCCTTCAGCCTCTCCTCGAAGCTCATCATCGAGACCTCGCGCCTTCTTCTGAATTGGAGGAGGTCGGTTTATAAGCTTACCGCAGGGCATCCTGCCGCCGCACCAGGACCTGGTCGAAGTAGCCGGGGCCGTAGCTCAGCGCGATCTGGTAGAACCTTCCATCTGAGGCCTCCACCAGCTCGAGGTTGCCCCGGACGAGCGCGTCCTCGCCCGCCTCGACCTGGAGGCGGAACTCCTCCACGTAGGAGACGACCCTGCGGAGGTCTCCGTCGATATCCCGGTCCATCTCCCTAAGCTCCACCGGGTATATCGAGGGCATGAACCCGGCTTCCTCGTCCGAAAGGACCTCCACGACGGCCTCGACCCGCCCCAGCTCCTCGATCCGCCTCGTCGACCCATACTCGTTCCTGATCTCCGACCACTTCCTGACGGGCTCGAACTCGACCTTGACGGCGCGACCCAGCGCCCTCGAATCGTGCGCCCCGTAGATGAGCTTCCTCCTCTGGTACCATCCGTACAGCTCCTTGGGGTAGCGGGCGAAGCTCCAGTGGGCTGGGGGCATCTCCGCGGTCCAGCCGTCGAACTCGTTCCTGAGGGCGCCGTCGGCGTAGAGCTCGGCCAGGGCGGCCCTCAGCTCCCTCAGCTGCCTCGCGCCGTAGATGACGAGGTCGATGTCGCTGTACCTGGGGTTGTGGAAGCCGTGGGCCAGGGAGCCGAAGACGCCGAAGTCCCCCGCCCTCAGGGAGGAGGCGTCGGTCACCAGGCTGAGCACCTCCTCCAGCGCCTCCGTCAGGGAATCCCCGTCGGCCCTCATCAGCTCCTCGAGCCTGCCGCCGGGGCGGACAACCCGGGCGATCTGCCCCCTCTCCACGCCGACGAGGGCCCTGCGGAGGGGCCCATGCTGGAGCTGGTACTGGGGGTAGCGCTCCCTGACGAACCTCAGCCCGCCGTCGAAGTAGAACTTGTAGTATCTCACCGGCCCCCCGTCCCTCGTGGCCCTGGGATTGTCCGCCACGTAAACTGTCTCCGGCGCGTACTCGAGGTCGCAGAAGCACGCGTCGGCGGGGTGATCGTAGCCGTAGGCCCTGAATATGAGGCCCTCTCCGGTTACCGGCGCGTCCCGGTCCCTGAACCGCATGGGCTACCCCTGTTTATACGGCGTATGATTGGTCCCCCGAGGTGATCGATGGCCCTTGACGCCTCTCGGATGCGCGTTCCATCGTGGAGGAGAGCCGAGGGCGGCGGAGCCATCTTTTCATCCACATGCCGGAAGAGCGCTTCTATTCGCCGAGGCGGGTTCTCTCCAGCTCCCTCAGGTACCATTCCGTGTCCTCCGCTATCCAGCCATCGACGTTGTACCTGAGGGGCTCCCCCGCGCTGTCCAAGATGACGACCTCCTCGATCTCGGAGTTGATGATCTTCCTCCTGCACCTCAGGCAGGGGACGGCCACGGTGTAGTTGCCGTCGGCGTCCAAGCCCGCGATGTAGAGCGTAGCCCCGATCCTGTCGGTCCTGCTGGAGTTGATGATGGCGTTCTCCTCGGCGTGGACGGCCGGGCAGAGGTCGTAGGCCCGGTCCTGGGGGAGGCCCATCTCGTCCTTTATGCACCCGACCTCGTAGCAGTTGACGACGCCCTTCGCCGTCCCGTTGTAGCCGGTGCCCACGATCGTGTTCCCCTTGACGATGACGGCGCCGAACTTCCTCCTGAGGCACGTGGAGCGGGCGGCGACGGCCAGGGCGATGCGGAGGAAATACATGGTCTTGTCCGGCCTGTCCATGCGCGCAGCCTCAGCTGATACCAGGAGGAACCCCGTTAAAAACCTGATGCGGCCCCGAGCAGCCCGGCGGGCGTCAAATGCTCCGAGCCGCCCCGTCACGTTAAACCTTAATACATGGGAGGCACAACCCCGTAGCGGGCCGTGCCGAAAAATCGAGGCGGCTCCCACGCCGGGACGTGAGACACCTGCCGGGATGCCGTGAGATGAGCGAGAAGGGTAATGCCGGAACGAGGAGGCTCCACGTGACCTTCGAGCCCGTGGGCCGGAGGATCGAGGCCGAGCCGGGGACGACCATCCTGGAGGCGGCCGGAAGGGCGGGGATCGCCATCGCCTCCGACTGCGGCGGCCTAGGCATCTGCGGCAGATGCAGGGTCATCGTGCCCGACCGCGGGGCCTGCGGGGAGCCGACATCGGCGGAGGAGAGGCTCCTGAGCCCGGGGGAGGCCGAGG
>Ga0111229_114_pt1 | contig 20652 bp, 22 predicted proteins | sample DeeMarSWOR152_54_FD_80383 | JGI IMG/M metagenome (GOLD analysis project Ga0111229, IMG submission 80383) | Crenarchaeota group-15 archaeon DG-45 | reverse complement strand
AGCTGACGGGTGGGGAGCCCCTCCTCCGAGGGGACATCGTCGAGGTCGTGGAGCGCGTCGCGCCGTACGCGGAGGAGGTCTCCATGACGACCAACGGCTCGCTGCTGGCGGATAAGGCCGACCGCCTCCGAGAGGCCGGCCTCAAGCGCGTCAACATCAGCCTCCACTCCGCATCACCCGAGACCTTCCGCAGGATCACGGGGCAGGACGCCCTGCCCATGGTCGAGCGCGGCATCTCGGCCGCCATCGACAGCGGCCTGAAGCCGGTCAAGCTCAACGTGGTCGTCCTGAAGGGCGTCAACTCGGGCGAGGTCCCCGACATGATCGAGCTATCAAGGAGGGCGGGGGCCATCCTCCAGCTCATCGAGTTCCAGTCCCTCATGAACGGCGAGAGGGAATGGGACAGGTTCTACTACGACCTCCGCCCGGTCGAGGAGATGCTCGAGGGGCGCTCGGCTGAGGTGCACGAGCGGGCTCTCCACAGGAGGCGGCTATACCATCTCGAGGGCGGGGGAACGGTGGAGGTGGTGAGGCCGATGCACAACTCCCTGTTCTGCCGGTTCTGCACGCGGCTCAGGGTCCCCTCCGACGGCCGCCTGAAGCCCTGCCTCATGCGAGACGACAACCTCGTCGAGGCCGTCTCCCTCCTGAGACGGGGCGGGCCATCGGCGGCCCTCGCCCGGGCCTTCAGGGAGGCCGCGGCTCGAAGGGAGCCCTACTGGAGGGATTAGGCTGGAGGGGAGGGTCGCGTATTACGCCTCCTTACGGGAGGTCACGGGCCGCTCCGAGGAGGATATTCGGCTGCCCGATGCCTCCACGGTCGAGGCCCTTCTGGGCGTCGTCGGGGGCATCCACGAGCCCCTGCGGGGGGTGGGTCGCATCCTGGTGGCGGTCAACGGCGAGTTCGCCGATCCTGATACGCGGCTCAGGGAGGGGGATGTGGTGGCCCTCTTCCCGCCGGTGAGCGGTGGCTGATATGATCAAGGTATCGCTTGAGGATTTCTCGGTGGATGAGGTCCTGGGTCGGCTCCGGACCGGGCGCACGGGGGCCATCGTGGCCTTCGTCGGCGTCGTCAGGGGCGAGTCGAGGGGGAGGCAGGTGGAGCGGATCGAGATCCAGGCCTACGAGGAGATGGCGAGGAGCCAGCTGGAGGCCATCAGGAGGGAGGCGATGGAGCGGTTCGGGGTGGAGGACGGCCTGAAGGTCTCAGACGATATCATGATGATCGCGGCGGGCGCGGCCCACAGGGCCGAGGCCTTCGACGCCTGCCGGTACGTGCTGGAGCAGATCAAGATGCGGGTGCCCATATGGAAGAAGGAGGTCACCCCGGAGGGCGACTTCTGGGTCGAGGGGGAGGCGCCGTGACGGGCCGGGTCGACCCCCTGAGGATGGTGGACATCTCCGGCAAGGAGGTCGTCCCCAGGGCCGCCGAGGCCGTCGGCACGATCGAGCTGAGGGCGGAGACCGTTCAGGCCATACGGGAGGGGCGGGTGGAGAAGGGGGACCCCCTGTCGGCGGCGGAGGTCGCCGGCGTGATGGCGGCGAAGCGGACGCCGGAGATCGTCCCCTTCTGCCACCCCGTCCCCCTCACGTCCGTGGACGTCGATTTCAAGCTGGGGGACGGCTCCGTGGAGGCCCGGTGCAGGGTCGCCGCCGAGTACAGGACGGGGGTCGAGATGGAGGCCCTCACGGGGGCGACGGCGGCCCTCCTCACCATCTGGGACATGGTCAAGTACCTTGAGAAGGACGATAACGGCCAGTACCCCACGACCGCCATCACCGGCGTGAGGGTCGTGGAGAAGAGGAAGGGGTGAATGCGATGCACGAGCACAGGAGGGATCAGTCGGCCGAGGCCGCCTGCGCCGTCCTGGTCACGAGCGACACCAGGCGGCCCGGGACGGACGAGACCGGGAAGAGGGCCATCCAGCTCCTGGAGGAGGCCGGCCACAGCGTCGCCGCATACAAGATCGTGAGGAACGACACGGCCCAGATACGGGAGGCCCTCGAGGGCTTCCTGGGCGACGATGGGATACAGGTCGTCATCACCAGCGGCGGCACGGGCATCGGCGCCGCGGACAAGACCGTCGACGCCGTCTCCGAACTTCTGGACAAGCGGATCGAGGGCTTCGGCGAGCTGTTCAGGAGGCTGAGCTACGAGGAGATCGGCGGGGCCGCCATCATAAGCCGGGCCGCCGCCGGCGTCGCCGGGGGGAAGCTGGTCTTCTGCCTGCCGGGGTCGATGAACGCGGTGGAGCTCGGGCTGAGGAGGATCATCCTCCCCTCCCTGGGCCACATGCTGTGGGAGCTGAGCAGGCGATGACGATGAGGCCCTTCAAGCGCCTCCTCTCCCGGGAGGCAGCCATGGAGATCATCAGGTCGAACATCAGGCGCGTCGACAGGGTGGAGGAGGTGGCCCTCGCGGATGCGGCGGGCAGGGTTCTGGCCGAGGAGGTCGTGGCGGGCTTCGACGTCCCCCCCTTTGACAGGGCCTCCATGGACGGCTACGCCGTGAGGGCCGAGGACACCTTCGGCGCCTCATCCTTCTCCCCCAGAAGGCTGAGGCTCATGGGAGAGCGGCACGCCGGGGAGCTGTTCGAGGGCGAAGTCGGCCGAGGCGAGTGCCTCCAGGTGGCGACGGGCAGCCCGGTCCCCCGGGGGAGCGACGCCGTCGTCATGGTCGAGCACACGAAGACGGAGGGCGACCACGTGCTGATCCATCAGCCCGCCTACCCCGGCGCCAACATATCGCCCCGGGGGGAGGACATCGGGCGGGGGGACATCGTCGTCGGAGGCGGCGAGCTCCTCACGCCGGGCCGGGTCGGCGCCATCGCCGCCCTCGGGGTGAGGGGGGTCACGGCCTACGCGAGGCCGTCGGTGGCCGTCTACTCCACGGGCTCGGAGGTGAGGCCCCTCGGCGGCGAGCTGGAGGCCGGCCAGATATTCGATATCAACTCGTACACCCTCTCGGCCATCATCGCCGGCAACGGCTGCATCCCCCGCATGCGGGGCGTCGTGCCCGACGACCAGAGCGCCATCGAGGAGGCCGTCGCGGGGTCCGTCGGCCACGACCTCGCGGTCTTCTCGGGCGGGAGCTCGGTGGGGACCCGGGACCTCCTCTACGATGTGGTCGAGGACCTGGGGGAGGTGCTCTTCCACGGGCTGCAGGTGAAGCCGGGGAAGCCGACCCTCTTCGGCCTCGTCGAGGGGACCCCCGTCTTCGGGATGCCGGGCTACCCGACCTCGTGCCTCAGCAACGCCTACGTCTTCCTGGTCCCCGCCCTGAGGATGGCGGCGGGGCTCCCACCCCCCGAGCCGAGGCAGGTCAAGGCCCGGATGGCCGCCAGGTTCGTCTCCTCCTCGGGCAGGGAGCAGTTCCTCACCGTCCGGCTGGACGGCGGCCTCGCCCACCTCGTGTTCAAGAAGTCGGGGGCCATCACGAGCATGGCCGACGCCGACGGCTACATCATCGTCCCCGTCAACGCCGACGTCATCGAGGAGGGCGAGGAGGTGACCGTCACCCTCCTCGGCTGAGGCAGCCGCTCAGGGCTTGAGACGAAACATAGCCGGCCCGCATCGGCGACATGCAGCATCATTCCGCCTCGGAGCAGGGGTCATGCGGATCATGAGGCGGTATTCGAAAAAAGATGCTGGGGGGGCCTTCACAGGCGGAGGTGGGCCTGTCGATGCTCGGTCAGTAACCGAGGCTCTGTCCCACGAGGACAACGGTGATGTCGGCGCCCCACGGCATCTTCTGGATTATGGAGGTCACGTTGCATATCCTGTCCTTCGAGTCGCAGTCGGAGCATACGCCCGTCACGGCGCACGGCGTCTTCAGGTTCAGCCTCTTCGCGTTCATGGGCGCCGCCAACTCCCTCACCCGGTCGATCCCCTCGTCGATGTCGCCCACGATCTTGTTGATCCCGGCGATGACGATGACCTTCTTCGGCCCGAAGATCATGGCGGCCACCCGCTGCCCTGCGCCGTCGACGTTGATGAGCTCCCCCTTCTCGGTCACGGCGTTGGTGCTGGTGACGAAGGCATCCGAGTTGATCTGCTGCCTCCTTATCCGCTGGGTCTCCTCGGCCGTCGCCCCCCTCTGCCTGGCCTGCCAATGGTTCGCCAGCGTGTTCCCCCGTCTCTCCAGTGCCTCCAGCAGGCCGATCTCCCTGAGCGTGACCGAGCCGCCGATGCCGACCAGGGCATCTTCCGGGATCAGCTCCAGGACCCTCGAGACGGCCGCCTTCCCGTCGGGGACGTGGACGGCGTCGAAGCCGTTCCTCTTCAACGCCTCAAGGGTCCTCTCGATCCTCTTCTCCCAATACCACTTCCTAGCCTCGAACAAGTTGCTCCCTGAGGTTGGTACCCTGCGCCCCAAATAAAATGTTTCGTGGTTCAGCTCGCGCGCGTGGATCGAGTTTACTATATAGGATGTAAGCTACATAATCCCATGAGCTCCTCATTATATTGTAAAAACTTAATTATATACTGGGAATGTTTCCATGTGATGTGCTATGGTTTATGAGCTGTCGAATATGAGCTGGGTGGAGGCCGAGGGTAAGTTCAAGGAGACGGATCTGGCCATCGTCCCGACGGGGGCGACCGAGCAGCACGGCCTCCATCTCGGCCTCGGGTCCGACTGGATCATCGCGTGGGAGATCGCGAGGAGGGTGGGGGAGAGGACCGACGCCCTCGTCCTGCCTGTCATGCCCTACGGCGTCTCGGGGCACCACGGGGAGTTCCCGGGGGTCATGACCCTGGAGGCGGCGACGTTTCAGAGGGTGATCTACGAACTGCTCGCCTCCCTCCATCGGTACGGCATCAGGAGGGTCATCTTCATCAACGGCCACGGCGGCAACCTCGCCGCCCTCTCCGAGGCCGCGAAGGAGGCCCGAGACAGACACGGCATGATCTGCGCCATCTCCATGTGGTGGGAGGCCCTCCAGCACAAGCCCATATTCGGCCAGCCCGCGGAGGCCCACGCCGGCTACGGCGAGACCGCCCTGATGCTGGCCACCAGGCCCGAGGCCGTCAAGATGGAGCGCGCGGAGCTCTCTCCGACGAGGCAGGTGGACGACGAGATCCAGCTCGTCAGGGCCGGCTTGGCGAAGTTCCGAGACGGCCTGGTGAGGATCGTGCTGAAGACGGCGGACGTGTCCGACACCGGCTCCATGACCGAGGCCCTCCCCGATGCCGTGCCGGGCACCACGGATTACTCGCCCATAACGGAGGCGTTCTCGAGGGGCCTCATGGAGGAGATCGTCGACTGGACATGCGGATTCGTGCAGAGATTCCGAGCCTTCGAGCTCCCGCCCCTCCGCGTGTCCAGGGAGGCCGCGATGAAGGCCTTGAAGACGAAGTAGGCGGCCGTCCGCGGCGGGCCTCCTTTAAGGGGTCCGGCGGGTCGCCGTCCATCGGGGCGTGGTTCCCTGCTCCGCTCGCCCGTAAAAATCATCTTATACTGCTTCCACGAACTAGAAGAGGAGAAAGATGAAGCGGAAGAGCACCCTGCGCGTCATGCAGCTCAAGGACGCCCCCTTCCAGCGCCCTCGGCCCGGGTACGGGCGGAAGGTCCTCTGCGACGAGAGCACGCCCACCGACTCCCTGATCTCCGGGTTCATCGTCATGGACCCCGGGGAGGAGCTCGCCCTGCACTACCACGACATCGAGGAGCTCCAGTTCATCGTCTACGGCGACGGGACGGTCGGCGACATCGACGGGAGGGAGCACCCGGTCAGCGCGGGCTCCTTCCTCTACTGCCCGCCGGGCGTCGACGGCGCCCACAGCTTCAAGAACACCGGGGACCTGCCCATGGCATTCATCTTCGTCTACCCCTCCCCGGGCGGCAGGAGCCCGCCGGTCAGGTGGGTCGAGAGGGGAGATTGACGACGAGTTAAGTCCTCTCCTCTTTTTTGGCTCGCTCATCATTCCGCGTTTCGGGGAGGCCATCTGCGCTCCTCATATTTCTCGGAGGCCCGGTATCTCCTTCGGCTTGCAACGCATCCGAGTGAATCGAGGCGCCTCGGGGGGTTGGAGAAATGTTAAAGTCATCAAAATCTCGTTATTCATCGAAACGGCCGTGACTGGGCCGGCTATCTGGCGGCGGCCTCGTAAGGCTCGGCGAGAGGAGGCTGGAAGGCCGCCCGCCTATGTGGGGTCGTGCCATGGACATCCCGAAGGAGCTTAGGCGTGTCTACCGTCGGCAGGGCTACCGGATCGTGGGGGGCCACAGCGCGGCGAAGACGTGCCACTGGGTGCGGCGGAGCCTGAGCACCGGCGGCGCCGAGCGCTGCTACAAGGAGCGGTTCTACGCCATCCCCTGCCACCGGTGCCTCCAGATGACGCCGAGCCTCGGCCGCTGCCTGCAGAGCTGCGTCTTCTGCTGGCGGGCGACCCCCGGGGACCTGGGCGTCGACTGGGATCAGACCCGGTTCCCCGAGGACGAGGCGGACGGCCCCGACGAGGTGGTCGAGGGGTGCCTCGAGGCCCACAGGCGGGCCCTCAGCGGATTCGGCGGAAATCCCGAGGTATCTGAGGAGATGCTGGGCGAGGCCCTCAGGCCTGTCCATGCCGCCATCAGCCTCGAGGGGGAGCCCACGCTGTATCCCCGCCTGGGGGAACTCGTGGAGGCCTTCTTCGGCCGCGGCTTCAGGTCGGTCTTCATCGTCACCAACGGCCTGAGGCCCGACGCCCTCGCGGGACTCGGCAGGGAGCCGTCCCAGCTCTACGTGAGCGTCTGCGCCCCCGACGAGGAGACCTACCGGCGGACGTGCAGGCCCCTGGTCCGGGATGGGTGGAGCCGGCTGATGGAGACCCTCGAGCTGCTGGGGAGCTTCCGATGCCCGACGGTCCTCAGGCACACCCTGATGCCGAGGCTCAACATGGCCGACCCGGCCGGCTACGCGGGGCTGGCGGAGAGGGCCGACGCGACGTACCTCGAGGCGAAGGCCGCCATGTCCGTCGGCTTCGCCCGGCAGCGGTTCGGGTACAGGGAGATGGCCTGGCACAGCGAGGTGCGCGCCTTCGCCGAGGCCCTATCCGCCGAGTCGGGATACGGGATCGTGGACGAGCATCCCCCCAGCTCCGTGGTGCTGCTCAGCAGGCTGGAGAAGCCGAGGAGGCTCTACTAGAGGAGCCTGAACGCCGTCATGGCCACGCCCAGGGCCATGAAGATCCCCCCCACGATGCGGGCGAGGGCGCGCTCGCTGATGAGGTTGGCGAGGCGGGCCCCCGATATGCCCCCCGTGACGGTGCCCGCGGCGATGACGACGCTGGCGAGGACGTCGATGTTCCCCCGCAGCCCGTATCCGGCCGCGGCGGAGGCGGCGGTCACCGCCATGATGACGGTAGAGGTCCCCACCGCCCTGTGGATGGGGTAGTCGAGGAGGAAGATGAGGACCATCATGATGAGGATGCCCCCGCCCGCGCCGAAGACGCCGCAGTTGACGCCGATGCCGAACCCCAGGGCCAGGGCCACCGCGGCCCTCTTCGCCGCCGAGTCGAGGCGGACGAGGCGCCTGAACCTCTCGGCGACGGCCGCCCTGTCCAGCCCCTTCCTCCATATGGCGGCCCCCGACCCGATCATCCAGAGGCCGTAGCTGACGGCGAGGAACAGATCCGGCAGCGCAACGGTGCACCCCGCCCCCAGCTGGGCGCCGGCCACCGACCCCAGGGCGATCCACAGCCCGTGGCGGAGGTCCACGTTCCCGTGCCTCCAGTAGGCGTAGCCGACGGCGAGGGAGGCGATGACATCCACGAGGAGGCTCACCCCGATGGCGACGTGCATCCCGTAGCCGAGGGCGAGGCTGAGGCTCGGGACCACGACCATCACCGCGCTCGCCCCGATGAGGCTCATCACCGCCCCGCTCAGCAGCCCCAGCGTCACCATGAGCAGGAGCCTTGCCGCCGGCACCACGACCCTGAGAGGGACCCCCGGCCCCTGAAATAGCTTTCCCTCTGGAAGCCCCGCGGATCGGTCGAACGGATCCGGCCCCTTATCCTGAAAAAGATTTTAACCCGACACGATATCTGAAGAGTCGGCGGCCGTGGTCCAGCCTGGCAAGATATTGGCCTTCCAAGCCAACGACCCGGGTTCAAATCCCGGCGGCCGCACCACTCTAGAGGCGAACGTATACGATTCGCCAATTCCCCCTTTTTCATCGATAATTAAAGAATAGGTCTGAAACTTGGATCAGCATGGAAGAGCGAGATAAGAGCCAGGGAGAACATTTCGATTCTCTAACTTTTTCACTCAGCCTGTGCTTCCTCTAGGATGTAACGTGTTACTATCATCCTTATGGCGGCGCTTCGGTTGGCATAGTAACCTTCCTGAACCAGCCTGTCTAGGACCTCAATTATTTTATCTGGCAGGCGTACGGGTACTATCTTCACCTCTTAGCCCCCTCCCGATCTTCGTATACTGAGAAATATACCATGGTATACATATAAAGTTGGCGTTTAAGCGTCGGGGGTGCGCCGATAAGTTTATATAAACGTATACGATTGATATACGAATGGGATACAAAGGTATGCTGATAAATATACGATGGATGGGGCGGAGCGCGGAGTTGGCTCAACATGAAATACGAAATTAAGTACAGTCCAGCTTATTCTCTGTTGGAAGTTACTTTAGATCCCAGCGAGGTCGTTGTAGCGGAGGCAGGCGCCATGGTCTACATGACCCCACAGATCAACGTCAAGACGAGGAAGAGGGAGGAGAAGAGCATATTGCAGAGCCTTAAGACGAGCGTTCTGGGCTCGGAATCCTTCTTCCTCAACGAATACGTTGCAGAGAAAGGCTCGGGCAAGGTTGGTTTCGTTCCAGCGCCTGTAGGGGACATACGTCCTTTTGAGGTAAGGGCCGGGAAGGGGCTCATTCTTCAAAAGTCCGCCTACGTAGCCTCCACAAAGGATGTCCGCTTGGACACGGAATGGCAGGGATTCAAGAAGGGCCTCTTCGGGCAAAGCCTGTTCATGCTCAAGGTTTCCGGAGAGGGCAAGATGTTCGTGAACGCCTTCGGAGCCATAGATCATCACAGCCTCGCCGGCGGCGAATCCCTGGTGGTCGATAACTTCCACCTGGTGGCCTTCGACGACACCTGCAGATACAACGTCAAGAAGTTCGGCGGACTAAAATCTACCCTATTGGGAGGAGAAGGCTTGGTCACCGAAGTCACAGGTCCAGGAGAGGTATACATCCAGACCAAGAATCTACGCGAATTCACCGATTGGCTCTGGGAGCTGCTCCACAATAGGGTGGAGAGCACCGCCAGAAGAGTCGCCGAGGAAAAGAGCGGCCCTAGCTTCGGCAAACCCGCGACCATCAGTTTCGGCAAGCCCAAGCTGTAATGCGCGCAAGCAGGGGAGGTTTTCATGTATTTTTTCATTCAAAAATGGAGGACACGTACGCTACCAGCCCTGTTTATGATGCTGATGCTCGCGTCGTTGGCGCAGCCAGCGTCGGCCCAGATGGCAATGCCGCCGCCTGCCCAGGGGATCTACGTCGGCGGGACCTCCCCGTGGAGAGGAGCCCCTGGAATGGAGGTGCGCGTCTACGGAGGCGGCGCCACTTCCGATGGTGCGGTCGTTGTTTTATTGGATGGTTCACTTGGGAATATAACGTTGGGGCGGACGGTTGCCGACGCCGAGGGTAATTGGGAGATCACATTCACCGTTCCCGACATCTCTCCGGGATACTACACAGTGCTCGTCGTCGATGATGAGGCCTCGAGCATAGCGTTATCTGGGTTCGAGGTCTTTGAGGTGCAGATAAGGATCTACTACCTTGAGCCTCCTTCTGGGCCTCCGGGCGCATTCGTCGCTCTCAGCGGCGATGGCGCCACCCCTCTGGGCGAGGTCAGGGTCTACCTCGATGGGGCGAGCGTTGCCAACCTGACAGCCACGGACTGGGGTAGTTGGGACACGCAACGAATGGGGCTCCCCCTCTTTCAGGTCCCAGATGTCGAGCCAGGGGACTATGCGATCACGGCTTTGGACGTGACATCAAATACAACCGATACAAGGATGTTCACCGTGACTCCGCCTCCAACGATTCACGTGTCCCCGCAAGAGGCATCCATCGGAAGCAAGGTAACAGTGAGCGGCGAATCCTTCACCCCTTGGTACGGCATCAACTTGATCTTTGAGGACCAGATTCTGCTCGTGTCCATCTCCGCAGACGAGAACGGCGGGTTCAATTCAACCTTTTTCGTTCCTGTTGTCAACTCAGGAAACTACACGGTGAGCGCTCTTGGCATGTTCATGGGCCGATTAGCGAATGCGAGCTTCAGGGTCACCGTCGGCCAGGACACGTTGATCGACGAGATGAAGGATGTTCAAAGGGCTCTAAACCAAACGCAGGCCGCTGCTCAGTCAGCAAGCCAAGCGGCTTCAGCAGCCGAGGATCGAGCCGCACGGGCGGAATCCATGGCCGGAGAAGCGAGAACATACGCGCTGGCGGCGATGATATTTGCGGTGATTGCGGCAGCGGCATCTGTCGCCATGCTGCTACGCAAAAGAGGATAGAACCTCAGACCTCCCCTTTCTCCAGTTTACAGGGGATTTTTGAAGTCGGTCACTATCTATCCGATTCTTGGAAGCAGTTCTTTCGCGTGATGCCGTTGAGGGCCAGTCACTCTTGGAATCCCTGTTTTTTCTCATCTCTAAAGAACTTCGCTAGCAGCAAGGCTTCCTCTAAAAACACATAGAGCCAGCTCAAATCCCGGCGGCCGCACCGCTCTAGAGGCGAATATGTAAAATTCGTATGCTGTAGCCGAGGAAGGCGGCCCTCCCTCAGCCCCCCGACCATTCTGAAGACGGGGGCGTAGGGGCGCTGGAGGGCTTCAGCCAACTCCCTGACGCTGACCTTGGACTGCGCCTGGGGCGAAGAACCAAGGCCCTCAAGGGGGAGTTTCGAGCATGCGAGGACGGTCCCGGACCGATCGTTGGACCAACGCCCATACCCATCGCATCGGCACTTCCGGTATAGCCCGCTTCCTCCAGCCCCGCCTCACGACAGACTGCCCCCGCAGCAGAGGCACTGGAGGCCTGTGGCCCACATGGCCTCCCTCAACATCTCAGCACGCTCAGTTCGGAAGGCATGAAAGGCTGGAGGGTCGGAGCCATCAGGAAAAGTCAGATGAAGTTGATAAACGCCATCCTCATGATGAGAGCGATCGAAAAATTTTTGAGCCAACGCAGGGTTTTTGGTTTGAGATGAGTAAAGGTAGAAAATTTCACGTAAAAGACGTTTTTAATCCTGCGAGGATGCATTCTCTGGTAGTAGAGGAAGGGGAATCCGTGCATTCTCTGATCGAAAAATTTTCAGATCAACCCGAACTTAGAGGGATATTCGTCATCGATGAGGAAAGCAGGTTTAAAGGAGTAATTACAAGATTTGATTTGCTGAACTGGACTAGATTTAAATTGGGAGGTGGATTTGAACGTAGAGCATTATTGGGGGATTCGAGGGAAGAGATTATCATGAACATAATAAAATACACTCATTCTACGACGGCTAATGATCTTATACGTACAGATAGCCATAATGCATATGTTAAACCCGAAGACGACATTATTTTAGCCCTGAATCTAATGCTATCTTTAGATTTGATCACCGTGCCCGTCTTGGATGAGAAAGGAAAAATTATCGGGGATTTAAAGCTTACAGAAATATTGAACAAAATAATCAAGTCCCCTCAAAAATAAATTATCATATTAAGTAAAAAGAGGTGAAATATGTTGCTTGTCTACAACAATTTGTTGATAATAAGGAAATAACTAAAAAATGAGAGTTTGATAGAAAAATAATAAGGTTGTACCTGAAGGAGTATATAAAAAGTGGTGTTTAATAGATAGTAATAGCAAGTGATGATTAGCTAAAATAAGGGGATTAGAGATCACGCCATGATCGTTAGCCTCTTATTGTCCAGATAATTGAGACCTTGGACGGAGAAAGCCGTGGTTTACCTTTACCGAGCGTTTTTGAAATCCCTTGCAATTGGCAGAGCAGTTAGGATTTAGCGCTTGAGGAGAGATGAAGATCCAGTCCCTCGTTTAAGATCTTCAATATCCATGATTGATCCATCCCTTTTTTAGGCATGATTTATAAGATCGATCTTATGAGAAATAATGTCTGAAATGGAAGTGATAGACAAGCTCGTCAAAACCCATGGAAATCAGTGTGTTTTAGAGAAATTTTCCCCATCGGATAGGCGAATTTTCGTAACCGTGAATAAAGAGTGTTTTAAAGATGCGATCCAATTTTTGAAAACGGAAGGTTTTGCTCATCTCTCAGCGATTACTGGTCTGGAAGTGGGTGATGAAATCGAGCTTCTTTATCATCTGAACAAGGAAGGGGCCGTGGTAACTGTACGACTAAAGGTTCCTTTAAGTGAAATCATTGTTCCCACCATCACCGATATCATCCCCGGATCAAACCTTTACGAGCGGGAGCTCCACGATCTGCTCGGGGTGAAGTTTCCAGGCCATCCGAATTTGGCACGTTTAATACTTTCAGACGATTGGCCCGAAAATATCTACCCATTGCGCAAACGCGGGAGGAGTAAAGAGACTTCAGAGCAGTGACCTCCTAGAGCTGGAAAAAAATTTTGATCAACAACGAAATAAGATTTTATGCGAGATCACTTTACTGAATTCACGACGTGGTGAGAGGCCGTGCTCGGTGATCCCGTTTTGCTTGGAGTGACAGTTATCCTATTACCGATAGCCGTGGCCATCATAGCCCACTTGGTATCGAGGCTTCCGAGGTATGGAGACCGTGTGGCTAAAGCTCTGTGCATTTTAGCTGCCTATATAACTCTGCTCCTTGCTTTTTTACTAATATCGGCATTGTCGTATGGGGTTATTGAAAAACAGCTTTTTGTGATTTCTTTACCTTACAGCAGGGTTAATATAGGATTATACATAGATTATTTAGCGTTAATTCCTGCCTTTATTTCCTCATTATTTACTGCACTTGCACTTACATTTAACATGTACTATCTTTCCCCATACAATAAAGCCTACAAAGTCGACTGGAAGTTTAACAGGTCCTACTCTTTCATCTTGCTTTTTAACGGCGCCATGCTTGGAACACTGTTTTCTAGTAATCTCTTCAGTCTAATTGTTTTTTGGGAATTAGTCAGCGTATGCTCCTATGCGTTAATTTCATTCTGGAACGAAGATCAATTCTGCTTGTGGGCAGCTATGAAATGTTTCATTATGACACATGTCGGCAGTATGGCTCTTTTGATGGCCACAATTGTTATCTACTTTGTTACTGGGACATTCGAGATTTTTGAAATAGGTCAAAAAATTCCATTAGGCGAACCTGCGCTTTGGATTATTTTTCCTCTTCTCTTGCTTGTCGTATTACCGAAAACCGTGCTATTTCCGCTTCACACATGGCTACCTGACGGGACTGTTGCACCCACATCAGCAACGGTCCTTTTTCACGTCTGCGGCTTTGAAATCGGGGTTTACGTAATTATTCGTTTCTTTTTTGATGTTTTCCATGCACATATTTTTTCGGCTCCAACTATTCCTTTACCTTTACTCTTTGGGAACTGTAGCATTTGGAGTTTCATTATTTCTCTTATCGGGGCTATCACTCTTATTATCGGAGCATTAAACGGGATAATTGAGAATGATTTTAAGAGGATAGTTGCTTACAGCACTATATCTCAGCTTGGTTATATAGTTTTGGCAGCCGGATTAACTACCCCCTTGGGTGCTATCGCAAGCATATTTCACATGATATCTCATGCACTTTGCTGTGGTTTGCTTTTTCTTTGTGCGGGTGCAGTAATTTATGCAACTGGAAAACATGACATCAATGAAATGGGTGGACTTTATCAGCATATGACGATAACAGCAATCTGTGGCTTTATCGGAATTATATCTTTGTCAACCGTGCCCTTATTCAGCGACTTCGCAAGTAAGTACCTGATTTTTCACGCGATCATTAACTCGAGGGCAACATTTTTTACCATCATCGCTTTTCTGGGATGCGTACTCAACACCGCAATTGCGATAAGGCTTTTACATTCAGTTTTCATGCAAAAAACAGCGGAATCATCCATGGCCTTTCAAATTAAAGACCCACCGATATCTATGCTGGCGCCGATGATTTTAATTTCATTGGTTTTGATAATATTTGGCGTAGCGCCCATGATCCCATTAAATTCCCTTGTTATTCCCGCTGTTGAACAAATCGGTTCCTCAGTTTACATCGTCAGTCGATTATGGTTAATTGAAACTCCTCTGGGCTTCTGGAATCCCGCGGCTGTAGCCATATTCATGTTCACACTTTCAGCGGTTTTCTTCCGCATGATATTTTATTCCAGGAAAGCAGCGGTTGTTTACCCGAAGTCAGCAAGCGAAGAAACGTTAAAGCCCTTCCTTTGTGGAGAAGACTCAAACCTGTTGGATGGCCCTCATGGCCATCACTTTTATCATGCGTTAACAAATGTTTTAAAGGTTGACCGAATTTCTCACGCATCTAATATCGACCGTGCCTACATCGCGTTATCGACAAAGTTCTTCAACCTCTGCTTCAAACTGCTTCGATTAGACATACGGCAAAGGTACTTTTCTGCGGTCTCAACGTTTATCATCGGGAGCCTCATCATCCTCTTGATCGCTGTTCTGGTGGGGTGACACGATGGAGCTAACGGTGTTTTTAACCCTAACAACGGCCACGTTTTTTACGGCTCTAGCTTTCGTAGCTCGATCCACCCGACGAACCATTCATTTTCTCACGCTGCAGGCTACGGCCTTGGGTTTTGTTGAGCTCATGTACTACTTCGTCTATTTTATGGAGGGCATGCATTTCCAGGCGCTCATCGAGTTCTTCGCTGCCTTCGCTGAGTGGTTCTCTGCGGCTGTGGTGAACCCCCTAATCATCTATTGGGGCGCAAGAAAAATCGAGGATATCGTTGGGGGCCTGATAAAGATGGATGACGTTCAGGACCAACACGTCATCGGAACTAGGAGCGCAGTCATCTTGATGGGAGCATTGACGATCTCACATCTGCTCTTAGGTATTCATACATACTATTTAATTCCCAAGAAGCTCGAGGCCCTCCCCTTCATCTCGATCATGTTCAGCATTTCCGTCTTGATTATGGTTTCGAGCGGGAATCCACTGAAAATCCTCGTGGGGCTGAACATGGCCGAGAACGCGCTTTTTCCGTTACTCGCTAAGATCCCCTTGAGCCTGATCCCCTTTATGTTGGTGTTGATGGTCCTAGTGAACATCGTCGGAGTTTTCGTCGTCACCGAAGCCTATCGGGAATATGGAACGCTATCGGTCTCCAAATGGAGGGGAATGGATTAATGTACTCTTTGCTTCCACTTCTTACCCTGATAGTCCCCTTTTATATAGGAATATTGTGTCTATTTACACATATATCTTGGTTTCTTGAATCTTTCTTTAAGAAGATCGAAAAAGCTTCATTGATTTTTGCTACCACTATAACATTGCTTATAGCTGTATCGATGGTTCCAGATGTTCTTGCCGGTCAAACTTTGGAGATACCACATCTCTCTCTCCGCGTCGACTTAACAAATATAGCCGGCGTGTTAGGCGTCGTCCTAATCTTCTTTTTAACGTCGATCTATAACGTTAAGGCCGAGAAGGGGGGTCGTCTGAAGCCGAGCTTGTACAACTTTTTCGTGTTGCTCTTCCTCGTTTGCATGCTGGGGCTTCTGTATTCACACGATCTGTTCGGTGTATTCCTGTTCGTGGAGTTGACCATCGGCGTTTCGATAATTTTGGTCGCCCACGCCCCCAATCGAATTTCTCCCGAAGCCGCGTTCAAGTATTTGATAATCACGGCGTTCAGCGCCCTTTTCGTGCTCTTGGGTGTTCTAACGATTTTTGTGTTGACTGGGAACTCAAATATCCTGGCCATCGTTGAGAACCCGGACCACCTGCTGGAAAACTCTCGCCTCCTTCTCATGGTCGTGGCGTGCTTCGTCGTCGGCCTTGGGGCAGACATTGGGCTCGTCCCGTTTCATGGATGGGCGCCTGACGTATTTCCCGCGTCCACCCCCATCGTAAACGGTTTCTTCTGCGCGGAGCCCATCGCCTTCATTCTCGCCTTGTATAAGCTCGTCCATCCGTTCTACATCATCTACGATTCTCCCATGATTCTTTGGTTGATGGTGGGCGTGGGGCTGGCTTCGATGATATTCGGGGTCTTAATGGCGTATCCTCAGGCAGACTTCATGCGCATGATGGCATACATAAGCATCGAGGGCTTTGGCCATATGGTCTTCACCCTGGGTTTATTCACGCCTCTAAGCTTCGTAGCTGGGCAACTCTATCTTGTTAACGGCGCGCTGATGAAGACGGGGATCATTTTATCCCTTGGCTCTGTTTTCATCACGAGCGGAACCTACAACATGGGTTCCCTAGGCGGCTTGGTTAAGAAGATGGATAAAACGGCATTGGTATATATAATCTGCGCTCTTTCCTTAACGGGCATTCCCCCCTTGAGCGGATTTTATGCCAAATGGCTTATCTTCAACGCTGTCTACGACTTCCTATTATCTTACGGGGTTATCGCCTCGGTTTTAGCGCTGATATCGCTAATAATCATATCCATGGTTTCTTTCGTTTATTTGGTGCGTTCCTTCCATCGAATTTTTCTGGGTCTTCTACCCGAAAATTTGAAAAATGCATGCGAAGTTCACTGGACGATGTGGCTTCCAACATTGGTTCTAGCGGCCATAGCTATACTGGTGGGGATCCAGCCAAACCTCATTCTTGGCATGATCAGGTCGCCTTAAGCGGTTTAACCTCTGTGGAAGGACCATTCCTTTAACGTTATTTGAAGTCCAAGATCGACATTTAATCGTTCAATAAATTGTTGCAAGGCATAGCCGCTCTCGCTTACCAGCTTAATCATTTGATACTCTGCTGAATGAACCCGATATCGCTCTGCCTCGCTAACTTCAACGATGTTCTCTATATGGATAATTTCCCCTAAAACGTAGACCATGATTTTAGCTTCCAGATAGTTTCCCTCAAAAATTTTTAGGGAAGAATATTTCCTTTCAACTTCTTCAGAAACAATGGGCGCATCAGCCTCTTCTTCAAAAAGAATCTTTCCTCTATCAATCGGAAATATCTCTCTTAAATGGGAGACCTTATGCTCCGCCTCTTCAATCCTCTTGAATCCATACTTTTCAACTAAAAAATCTCCCAGCAAAGAATAATCCGTATGCCGATAAACTACTTTTCTCAAAGTCAAAGCCACGATTTCTTGAAATTTCAAAACTTTCCCCTCACATACCAGTTAATCCAGGTTCTAGAAAACTTTATCGAACAACCAACTCCTCCCGCCCGAGGGCCACTATTTCGAAATCTGAAGTGAAGCCGATAGCATCCTTCGGACAGGTCTCCATGCACTGTCCGCAAAAAATACATCGATCAACTCGAAACATTACCTTCCTTTCGTCGGTAACGGTAATCGCTCCCGAGGGGCATGTCCTTATGCAAAGAAGACATCCGATGCAGGCGTCTCGATCATAGACCATTTTGCCACGATACCGCTCCGTCACAGGCACCCCTTCCCCATGCTTAGTGAGGTACTGAACCGTGGCTGGCTTTTTGAACAGCGACCAAAATGCATCTCGAAGCATATACCCTATTTTCAAAAAGTTTCCTCCTACATTCCCACGATGGACAACACCAGAGACAAAATAGATAGGGGGAGCAGAACTAAATTAAACTTAAAAGCCTGTCCTATCTTCAAACGGGCAAAAATGGTTCGAGGCACAGTTATCGTGAGGAACATGATCACCAAGGCGCCGGCCACACATAATGCTAAGATTGCCCAATATCCTAGCGAGCTATTTCCTTTGAAGATGGCCGGTAAATAGAAAAAAAGAGTGAAAGCAAGAAAGGTTAATGCAAAATTTGTGGCGCTCTTAGCCAGTTTCAATAAAGCCAGATATGGTCCGCCGTATTCGATTAGAAGACCGTGAGCGACTTCGGTTTTCGCTTCCGGTATGTCGAAGGGCACAACGCCAGCAGCGGCTGGTATACATGTTAAGAACGTTATCATTGCTATCGCCGCACTAGGAAAAGCAAATGCAAAGCATGATCCCAGTTGGATTTGAAACTGGATGATGTCGTTGTATGCGAGGGAAAAACCAGACTTTATCGCCAACGATACGACGGATATGAATAAAGGCACCTCATAACTTACCATCATGGTCATCTTCCTAGCAAATCCGATGGCAGCAAAAGGGTTGCCGGACGAGGAGCCTCCTACCATTATCATTATGGAAGAAGCAGCCAATAGAAATAGGATCAGGATCAGGTCGCCGATAGCGCCCGCTGTCGTTGCGAAGCTAGCTAGGGGTATCCCTGCTGCAATAATCGATGAGGCGGCAGCGAGGATAGGCGAAGCGATATTGATCCCTGAAGCGGCGGTCACGGGGATTAGACTTTCCTTGCCGAACAGCTTGACGAAATCGTAGAATGGCTGGATGATGGGGGGGCCTATCCTTTTCTGCATCCGTGCGTGAAGCTTTCTGTCGATCCCCTCGAAGAGAAGGCTGATTATAAAGACAACGGGGCACATCGCTGAGAGCACCATAAGGATGAACAAGCCTCTTCCTCCATCATCTTGAACACAATATTTTATCGGTTTGTGCAACTTAAGCAGGGATCGATGGAGGCTACAACCACAGGTATATCGGCGATCTCGCCTCCCACCAGCATGTGCCTCAGCGCCAATACGTTGGCGAGTGTCGGGGTGCGTATTTTCAACCGCTTTATACCCCCCTCTCCATCGGTCTTTATATAATACAGAAGCTCTCCACGTGGCGCTTCAACCCTGGAAATCATCTCCCCCTCCGGGATCTTATTAATTAGCCTGAGGATGCTCTCTTCTGGGGAGATATCTCCGCTTGGAAGTTTATCCGCGATTGTCCGAATTATATTGATAGCCTCGAATACTTCATAAATTCGGACTTCCGTCCTTGCATATGAGTCGGCTCCCGTTCTCGTAACGACCGAGAAGCTGTCTTTTAAGCTCTCATAGGCCGCGAAGGGGTCGTCCTTCCGGATATCCATGTTCAGCCCGGATGCTCTAGCGGTTGGGCCCACGGTGCATAGTTCTTTGGCTGTGCGGGAGTCAAGTAAGCCCACGCCTGAAAGCCTTTTTTCAACGGTTTTATCCTGAAAAACGTTGAGGATGTATCTCGTGTCCTTCTCTATCCGCTCCATGGAGGCGGCAATTTTTTCTACCATATCAGCCGTTAGATCCGAACGCACCCCGCCGATAGTGTTCATGGAATGATGGACCCGACCGCCCGTAGTCTCCTCAAACAGGTCAAGAATTCTTTCTCTCACATGCCACGTATACATAAAGAGGGTGTCAAATCCGATTTCATAGGCCATGACTCCGAGCCACAGCAGGTGGCTGTGTATCCTCTCCAGCTCGAATATTAAGGTCCTAATGTGCAATGCTCTTTCAGAAGGCTGTATCCCTCCAATTCCTTCGACGGCTTGAGTAAAACACGTCGTGTGGCTGTGGGAACAGATCCCGCAGATCCGTTCCATGAGATACATATTTTGAACTAAATTTCGTGTTTCCGCTAATGCTTCAATCGCTCTGTGAGCGTGGCTTAAACGTAGGTCAACGTCGATGATTTCCTCCCTTCTAACACTCACCCTAAAATGGACCGGCTCCTTAAGCGCGGGATGCACCGGACCAATAGGTATAATTAATCGAGAGTAACCGTATTCAACTTCTTTAGTCTCGCCTGCCACGCGCTATCACCCAAACTTTCTTTTTACCGCTGTCACGATTCCCCTAACGATCGCTTCAGGCCTGGGAGGGCATCCCACGACGTAGACATCCACGGGGATTATTCTATCCACGGGGCCCTCCATCACGTAGCTCCCTGTAAAGGGAACCCCAGAGGTCGCACACGAGCCAACGACAACTACTGCTTTGGGATGCGGCACCTGATTGTACACCCTCACAAAACGAGAGAGCATCTGACGGGTAACGGGGCCCGTCGCTAAAAGGACATCTGCATGGCGTGGCGAGCCCACGAGAACGCATCCTAAGCGTTCGGAGTCGTATCGAGGAGTCAAGGCGGCCACGATTTCGATATCGCACCCGTTGCACGACCCGGTGTTCACGTGAAATAACCATGGAGACTTCGCCCTGCTCCTGGAGACGACTCCTCTCATCGACATCCCTTAACAGCGCTCGTATCGCGTAGATGGGCTTATTAGAATAAAGGGAGTTTGATAAACCTCTTGGTTGACCCGCCAATCCCTTCGATCACTTGTCAGCGGAGAGAAATGTAAAACGCTGCCAGTTCCTCGGAATTGAGCCAAGGCGAGCATGGCCTCCATGCGTCGACCATTTCCCCTGCATGTGCCTCTAAATATAAGCTGAAGATGAACCGAACTGTTGCGCGAAAATGTGAAATTTAGACGAGTTGTGTCGCCTAACCGTCCCCAACGCTGCCGGATCTCATGGTCCTTTCGTAGCCTGAGGGAAGGAAGCGTTATGGATAAACCCTGGTGGGACCCAGTACAACAGGGTGCGGCACGAATGAGCGGGAGCTTCGATGCGATCCGCGAGAAAATGCGGGGAGGCCTCTTCCTGTCCTCCATGATG
>Ga0111229_117_pt1 | contig 20675 bp, 21 predicted proteins | sample DeeMarSWOR152_54_FD_80383 | JGI IMG/M metagenome (GOLD analysis project Ga0111229, IMG submission 80383) | Crenarchaeota group-15 archaeon DG-45 | reverse complement strand
ACGGCCGTCGGATCCGGCCAGTCGATGGCCTACCACGTGGGGGCCGACCTCGTCGACATGGAGATGATGCTCTTCTATCCGACGGTGGCGGTGTGGCCTCCCAACCTCCAGGGCACGCCCTTCCTGTACGAGTACGTGGACGGAGGCGTGTTGGAGATAACCGACGCCGGGGGGAGGCCCATCATCCCCCGGGACCCGACCCCCCTGAGGGACGAGGCGTGCGAGATCATATACCGGGAGATCCTCGAAGGGAGGCCGTCGCCCCACGGCGGCGTCTACTACGACGTGTCCGCGGGGCCCGCGAGCAGGGAGGAGAAGGAGAGGCACTTCTCGCAGAGGCACTTCGCCCGGGAGATCTGGACCAACAGGGAGCGCCTCGAGGAGCTCGCAGGGATCGACATCCTGGAGGAGAGGGTGGAGGTGGCCCCGACCGCCCACTACCCCCTGGGAGGGGTGAGGATCAACGAGGTGTGCGAGACCACCGTGCGGGGCCTCTACGCCTCCCCCGAGTGCGCCGGCAACTTCGAGGGCGCCAACAGGATGTCGGGGACGGCCTTCTCGGGCTGCGTCGTCTTCGGGGCCATCGCCGGCGCCTCCGCCGCCGAGTGGGCCGAGAGGGCCCCCGACGCGCATGCGGAGGAGGGCCAGGTGGCGGAGGAGGGGGAGAGGATCAGATCCCTCTTCGAGCTCAAGGAGGGGGAGGTGAGGCCCATCGACGTCACGAGGAGGGTCCAGGGGATCATGAGCAGGTACGTGGGCCGATATGGTAGGGACGAGAAGGGGCTCACAACAGCGATAAAGTCGATAAGGGAGCTCAGGGAGACGATGCTGCCCCGGGTACGGGTGCCCGAGATCAAGGTCTTCAACGTCGAGCTCGTTCACGCCCTGGGGGCGCCCGCGGCCCTCGACGCGGCCGAGCTCACGGCCGAGGCGGCCAGGCTGAGGAGGGAGACCCGAGGCCACCACGCCAGGACCGATTTTCCCGACAGGGATGACGGGGGCTGGCTGAAGCACACCATCGTCAGGAAGAGGCGGGGGAGGCTGGAGGCGGCGACGGCGCCGGTGATTAGGGAGCCGCTCAGGACGAGGTGACGGATGTGGTCGGTAAGATCGTCGCCAGGGTATTCAGGTTCAACCCCGAGGAGGACCGCCACCCCAGCTACAGGACGTACGAGATAGAGACGGAGACGCCCATGACCGTCCAACGCATCCTCAAGCACATCCACGAGAACGCGGACCCCACGCTGGCCTTCAGGGATTACGCGTGCATATCCGGGGTGTGCGGCTGCTGCCTCGTGAAGGCCAACGGAAGCCTAGTCCGGGGCTGCCAGAGGAGGGTGGACCCCGGCGAGGAGGTGCTCATAGAGCCCCAGGACGGGCATCCGGTGATCCGCGACGTCGTCACCGACTTCGGCACGGAGGTCTCCGGGCCCGATGGAACCTTCATCTTAAAAAAGGGGACGCTCGTAGAGAGGAGATGACGCGTGCGAGGGCGCAGAAGCCCCGCCCCGCGAAAACGAGGGCAAGAGATGGCGGGGACCCTCTCAGAATGCCCGCAACGGCGTCCACGGGCTTCAGGAACGGCGTCGTAACCGCAAATTCATATGGCGGCTTCACCGCGATGGGCGGTCTCCAAATTCCCAAGCCGGGGCCATGCCCATGCGGCATGAACGCTTATTATGTGCTTCGAGATCGATGAGCGGGATGTCGGAACGTAAAGAGGGCATGAGAAACATATACGCGCTCGGCTTCGTGAGTTTCTTCACGGATGTATCTATTTTAGGCCTTCCGGGCTCCAGCATGGCGCTTCTGGGCCTCATCGAGGGCACCGCCGAGGCCATCAGTTATGGGCTGCGCGCGGTATCCGGCCTCTTCTCCGACAAGTTCAGAAAGAGGAAGATGGTCGTCCTCGCGGGCTACACCCTCTCCACCATGGTGAAGCCCCTGTTCGGCATCGCTCGCACGGCATTGGACGCCTTCGTCATCAGGGTATCTGACAGGGTGGGGAAGGGCGTAAGAACCGCGCCGCGTGATGCCCTGATCAGCGAGTCCGTATCGGGAGATCGAAGAGGCGCCGCCTTCGGCCTCCACAGGACCCTGGACCAACTGGGGGCCATCCTCGGCCCCGTGATCGCCTCCACGGCGATGGTGGCGCTGGGCTTCACGGTGAGGAATGTCTTCTGGCTCTCCTTCATCCCGGGCTCCATCGCGCTCCTGATCATCGTCTTCTTCGTGCGAGAAAGAATGGGTGAAGCCGAGGGCGAGTTTCAGCTCCTGAAAGGGCTGAGGGACGTGCTGACGGGCAGGTTCTCCCATCTCCTGTTGATCGTGGGGATCTTCTCCTTCGGCGCCTTCAACTTCTCCTTTATCCTGCTCAACGCCCAGGAGTTCGGCGTCGGCGACTCCCTCATCCCCATCGTGTATACGGTGTTGAACATAGCCCACACCGCCATCGCCATCCCAGCCGGCGTCCTCTCCGACAGAATCGGGAAGGAGAAGGTGCTCCTCATGGGCTACGGCGTCTTCACGACCGCTAATCTCCTCATCCTGATATCGCCCCAGACGATGGCCGCGGCCTATCTCATCGCGGTGATCTATGGCCTATACATAGGCATCGTCGAAACCGTTCAGAGGGCCTTGGTCCCGGGCTACTCAGAGCCCGAGCTCAGGGGCACAGCGTACGGCATCTATTACCTCGTGGTCGGCGCGGCCTTCTTCGTGGCGAACGCCGTCGTCGGGGCCCTCTGGGAGTCCTACGGCGCCTCAGCAGCGTCCCTCTATTGCATGGGCTCGGCCATGCTCTCCATACTTACCATGTCACTCTTCTTGAGAACCAGAAAAAGGCGGGCTCGACTGAGATAGATCGATACACTTGTTCACAACCATAGAATTGTTTTATCTAATTTCGCGAGGCTGCGGTAGCTATGTTAACTTTAATGAGTCGGGCGGTAGATAGACACTGCCGTGTAGAAAATTTTTTTTATGTAATTCTCGCAAGTTTAACATATGGTTACTTGTGCAGATGCTCTTGAAGAAGCTGTAAAATATTATGGTGGCGTTGTTACTAGTCGTCAGATCTTTGATTACTTTAACAGGCATTATCCGAATAATTGGAAAGAAGGCACTATTCGTGCTCATATTATGGGCTGCACCGTGAATCATAGTTCAAGTCATCACTACAAGAATTTCAGGAAATTCCTGTATTCCATGGGTCCAGGACAGGTGCGTTTGTATGAACCGGAGACTGATGGCATATGGAAATGGACAAAGGAAGGTATGATCAAAATAGATGATGGAGCCAGGGAACATGAACTTGTGGATCTAGATGAGTTTGATGATGTAGAGTCAGAAGTTGATAGCAATAGGATATCATTAACAATGGAGAGAGATCTGGAGCTCTTCCTTTACAATAATATCAGTTCCCTAGATTCCTCTCTGGACCTACCAGACGACATAGAGAGCAGGCAACCAGCAGTAGAGAGCGGCAGGTTAGATATCTTGGCGAAAGACAGCGACGGAGCCTATGTTGTGATCGAGTTAAAAGCTGGATTAGCAAGGGATCAGGCATTAACACAACTACTTGCCTATATGGGAGATATTGCTGAACAGTATAATGCCAATACACGCGGGATACTAGTAGCTCACGAGTTCAGTGACAGACTTGTCAGAGCAGCTCAGCTCATCCCGAGTGTCAAGCTGATGAAATACACCATCTCTTTCAGTTTCGAGCCGTTATGAGGGCGTATTCTGACTCACTCGCGCGTGAGAGGGAAGAAGAGAATAAGCCGAGCTGCCATAAATCTGCTTATTTTTACGGGTTTTGATGGAGCCGGGCGGGGGATTCGAACCCCCGTAGAGCTGCTCTGCAGGCAGCCGCCTAAACCACTCAGCCAACCCGGCAGCATAAATAAATCGAAAAGGAGAGATTTTAACCTTTGGTCAGCCGGAACCCGGTGTCGGCACTCCTCGATTGGGTCGATCTCTGCTAATTACGGCGCTGGCTTTCTGGGATCGTTGTCCCATGTGAGGGGAGGTGATGGTGGGGTCGCCCGGATTTGAACCGGGGATCACGTGGGCCCAAGCCACGTATCTTGGACCAAGCTGGACCACGACCCCAACGGACTCGGAGTTATCGACGCCGTCCTCGACCTGCGGCAGATGATGGGAGGGGCCTAGCCGTACCTCTTCTTTGATCGCTCCAGCGCCTCTATGACGGGCAGCTTCTCCCCGGCCAGGAGGCTGAGCATCGCCCCCCCGCCGGTGCTGACGTGCCCCATCCTGCCGTCGACGTCCATCATCGACGCCATGCTGCCCAGGTGGCCCCCGCCCACGATGGTGAAGCCGTGGCAGTCCGCCATGGCCCGCAGCAGCTCCTTCGTGCCCGTGTCGAAGCCCCGCCGCTCGAACATGCCCAGGGGGCCCTCGGCGACGACGGTCTCCGCCCTCCTCACTTGGTCGCAGAACTGGGCGATGGTGTTGAGGCCGACGTCGTAGATGTCCTCGTCCGTCAGTTTCTCGACGGGGACCTCCACCCGCTCCCCCTTCACGTCCAGGGCCACGTCCACGGGCAGCTCGATGGCCCCCCCGTACTTCTCGAGCATCCCCGCCGCCTCCTCGACCTGGGCTCCCTCCTCCTCGCTCAGGCGCTTCCTACGCGCGGGGATGCAGCCCTTGGCCATCTGGAAGTACTCGTGGATGAGGCCGCCCAGGAGGATGCGGTCGGCGATCCCGTCCCGGAGGACCCGGCGCATGACGGGGAGCCTGTCGTCCACCTTGGCCCCGCCCAGGACGTAGATGCACGGGCGCTCGGGGTCCTCGAGGACCCGGTTGTGGGCGTCGAGCTCGAGCTGCATCAGCCTCCCCGCGACCATGGGGATCACCTCCCCGAAGCCGACGAGGCTCGGCTGGCTGCGGTGGGCCGCGGCGAAGGCGTCGTTCACCGCCAGGTCGAAGAGGGGGGCCAGGGCCCTCACGAGCCGGGTCTCCGCCAGCTCCTCGGGGGGCGCGTTCTTGTTCTCCTCCTCCAGCATCCTCAGGTTGTCGAGGACGAGGACCTCCCCGGGCTTCAGCTCCTCGATGGCGGCCTGCGCCCTGGGCCCCACGATGTCGTCGACGAACCTGACGGGCCGGTCGAGGTAGATCTGCAGCACCCGGGCGTGCATCTCCAACGACGTGAAGTCGTACCTGCCGGGGCGGCTCTGGTGTGCGCCGAGGACCACCCTGGCCCCCTCCAGGTCCCGCAGCGTGCCCGCTGTGGCCTGGATCCGGGAGGCGTCGAGAATCCTCTTGGATGTCGGGTCGAGGGGCGAGTTTATGTCGACCCTGAGGAAGACCGTCTTCCCCTCGATGTCGACATCATCCAAGGTCAGGAACTCGAAGACCATGGTATTCTCCCCAGCCTGAAATGATCTCTATGGCTCGCGATATAAATATAAATTGAAGCGGTTCCGGTGCACTCCAACATCTGAGCCTGCGGGAATGTTCAGAGGAACTTCATGACCTCGATGACGTATCCCTCGGGGTCCTCAAGGAGGAACGCCCTGATCCCCACCTCCTCGACGTCGCGCGGCTCGTTGAGGGTCTCAACGCCCCGCTCCCTCAGGCCCCTGTACCAGGCGTCCACGTCGGCCACCACGACGGTGACCATCACCGGCTTCGAGGCGCTCGCCCTGTGGTAGCCCCGCCTCTCGTCCACCAGGCCCACGTAGGCGCCGTCCAGCGCCCTGTATATCTTCGCCCAGCCCTCGTCGACGGTGAGCTCGAAGCCCATGACATCCTCGTAGAACCTCGCGGCCCTGTTCAGGTCCCTGTAGTAGAGGAAGGTGATGAGCCCCTCCACCCCAGCCTCGGCCAAGTCCACGTACCTCCGATATCTCACTCTCAAGATGCCTCAACACGCTAATAACCCCTTCCAAGCCACGGAGCCGGCGGCGGCGTCAGAACGATCGCCTCGGCCCATCGCCTCGCCGATGCTCTTTCCTCATGTCGATGCCTGCGTGGCCGCTCAATCTGTTTATTAGCGGCGGAAGCCGTGTAAAGAGACGGTGATGCCTTGGGGCGCTACGGTAAGAAGACGCGGTTGAATCCCCCGGAGGTCATCGAGAGGGCCATCAGGCACTTCGGCGAGGGAGGCCTGGGGTTGGAGATGGTGGAGAGGACGCAGGAGATGGTCTGCTTCGAGGGCGGAGGCGGCCACGTGACGATAACCGCCTGCGAAAATGACGGGACGGATGTGGACCTGGAGACCCGAGAGTGGGACTACCAGGTGAGGGAGTTCATGGGGAGGCTATGAAGCCACGCTCACGAGAAACCTGAGAACAGCAAGCTGCTCCGGCTAGGCCCGGAATCCAAACACGCGCGGTAGGAAAGAAAAAGGAACGCCTATTCGCCAGGTCCCCGCCGGAGAGGATACGAATATATTCTCGTTCAAAGAGAAAGGATTCAGATGCTCGAGGGATGGCCGAGAAGGTCAAGATCGGGGACGCGGCGCCGGACTTCACGCTGCTGGACACGGAGAGGAAGCCGCGCAGCCTGAGGGAGTTCAGGGGCCGAAACCTTGTGCTGGCCTTCTATCCCGGGGCATTCATCTCCGTCTGCGGGAGGGAGATGTGCGCCTTCAGGGACTCCCTCGCCAGGCTGGAGGAGCTGGACGCCCAGGTCGTCGGGGTCAGCGTCAACGATCCCTTCTCGAACGGGTCCTTCCGGGAGGCGAACATGCTCAACTTCCCCCTCCTCTGCGACTACAGCCGGGAGGTCGTCGAGCTCTACGGCGTCGCCATGCCCGACTTCGCCGGGATGAGGGGCTACACGGCGGCCAAGCGCTCCGTCTTCGTCATCAACAAGGACGGCGTGGTGAGGTACCGCTGGGCCTCAGACAACCCCGGGGTGGAACCTGACTACGAGGAGATCATCGAGACTCTGAAGAAACTCTAGGATTGACCTTCTTTTTAACTGAATTACGTGTATTGCTGGACAATCAAGCCTTCCTTAGTTCGCGGAAGTCAGCGGATGGCGCATCATCAAGTCCTTGGGGGCGCCATAGGCGAGGTACCGCATTAATGAAACATTAAGCTGGGATTCATATTTTTGTTAATGTCCGCTTGTCTTGAGCATGAATTCAGAATTTGTCCGAAAACGGGAAACCCTTCCATTTGTAGGAAAAATCTCCGTGGTTTTCCTGATTACGGAAAATAGTTCCTTAAATCGTTAGAGAACCCTTATATCTGAATAATATTAAGCTAATAGCCAGAAAAGAGGTGGAATGATGAAGTCGAAGCTGTTCGGTTTCCTGGCGACGGCGACCTCCATCACGGTATGCGGGTACGTCATCGGCCAGCTGATGGGAGGGCTGTTCAACATCGGTCGTGTGGCCGTCCAGCTGGGCCTCATGGCGATCTGAGGGGCGGGTGTCGAGATATGAGCAGGAGGAACAACCTGGACATATGCGCCGATATACTGCAGGTGGCCCGGAGCGGGGCGAAGAAGACGGAGATCGTCTACGGGGCCAACCTGAACTTCAAGGTGGTGGAGGGGTACCTGAGGAGGCTCATCAGCGAAGGCCTCATCCAGAAGTTCGACAGGTTCTTCACGACCACCCCGAAGGGTAATCAATTCGTAGAGCAGTACAGAACCATGATCTCCCCATTCATGGATTGATTCGAAGGGCATCGCGCGATAATTGAACCGCGCGGGGCGTCGCCCCGAGAGATTATGAGATGAGTCATCTCGTCGCGAGGCGAAAGAGGGCCGGAGGCCTGCCTCGATTTTTCAAATTTACGAATGAAACCGCTGTCGCCGAATTCTACAAATGGAGGCCGAGCTTGGCGCTCCGTGATGTCTCGGTATCGAGATGAAACATGCGTTGAGGTCCGTGCGCCCGCTCATCCACGAAATTTGTTGATGTGGGCGAATTTCTCCAGGGGCATCCTCTCCGGCCTCGTCCTCTCGGACTCCACCTGCCCCTCCGTCAGCACGGGCCTGATGGCGTCGGAGTGCCTGCCCACCATGACGAGCGTGATCAGCCGCATGTCCTCGGGGATGCCCAGCATCCGCTTCGCCTCCCTCTCGCTGAACCCCGCTATGGGGTGCGCGACGAGGCCCAGCTCGGTCGCCCTCAGGATGAGGAAGGCCGTCGCCATGCCCGTGTCGAAGAGGTGGTACTCCCTCCCCCCGACGACGCAGTCCAGGGCCACCCTGCTGAACACCGCTACGATCATGGAGGCGTGGTTCGCCCACTGGTTGCCCCGCGACAGCACCCCGTGCAGCTCCTCCAGGGTCTCGGGGTCGTGCGCGAAGACGAACCTCCACGGCTGGTTGTTGAAGCATGAGGGGGCCAGCCGGGCGCTCTCGGCCAGGTCCCTTATGAGTTCCTCGGTGATCTCCACCGGGTCGAGGGAGCGATAGGCCCTCCTGACCCGTATAGCCTCTCTGACGTCCATGGCCCGCCTCATCCCCTGAGCTCGGAGAGCCTCTGCTTGACCGCTTCCACGTGGCCGCCGACCCGCACGTTCATCCAGACGTGCCCGACGGAGCCCTCCGGGTCGATGATGAAGGTGCTCCTGACGACGCCGCGGCGCTCCCTGCCGTACATCTTCTTGATCTGCCAGACGCCGTACCTCTCCAGCACCTCGTGGTCGGGGTCGCTGAGGAGGGTGATCCCGAGGCCGTGCCTGTCGCAGAAGCCCCTGTGGCTCCTGACGGAGTCGGGGCTCACGCCGAGGACGACGGCGCCGAGCTCCTCGAAGGCCTCTAGGTTCGCGGTGAAGTCCAGCGCCTCCAGGGCGCAGCCCTTGGTGTTGTCCCGGGGGTAGAAGTAGAGGACGACCCAGCTCCCCCTGAACCCCTCCAGGCAGACCTCCTCGCCGTCCTGGTTGGGAAGGCAGAAGCCGGGCGCCTCGTCGCCCACCCCTGGAAAGGATCTCTCTCCCATGGAAAGCCTCCTGAGTTAGACTACCCGAAGCCACGATATTTAAACAGGTCCATGGCCGCGCGCGGCTACTCGAGGCGGACGGTGCCGTACCTGTCGTAGTATTCGACCCAGAGGCGCCTCATCTCCTCGTCGAGGCCGCCCTTGATGAGGCCGTAGATGGTCCGGATGTTCTCGATGGAGAATATCTTCAGCCCCCTCTCCCTCTCGATGTGCTCGACGGCGCTCATCCCCTCGATGTTCTCGGCGTCCCCCATCCTCTCCTGCCTGTCCACGGCGATGACCAGGCCGACGACCTCGTGGTCGCCCAGCAGCCGGAGCTTATCCAGGGTCTCGAACTTCGTCGCCCCCGTGGTGATGGTGTCGTCCACCACCAGGATCCTCTGCCCCGGCCTGAAGTAGCCCGCGCCCACGATGACCCTGTCGGCGGAGAGGTCGCCATAGGCCTTCTCCTCCTTCCTGTCGTACATGTACCGCTTGTCCATCCCGTAGAGCTCGTTCAGCCCCTCGCAGGCCAGGGCGGCGAGGCTTATCCCCTTGTAGCTGGGGCCGAAGACGAAGTCGAAGTCCCCTATAGCGCCCTCCTCCAGGAGGAGGGCGATGTAGCTGGCGAAGGCCCACTTCAGGCGGCCCAGGGACTCGCCGTCCGTCAGGGCTCCCAGGTTGATGAAGTAGGGGGAGGGCCGACCGCTCTTCAGGATGAAGGGCTCCTCGGCGCTGGGCGGCAGCCTGAGGGCCCCCTTCTGGATGAGGATGTCGAGGAAGACCTGCTCGATCTTCTCCTTGGAGACGAGGCCGCCCCCCTCCAGGCTGAAGTCGGCGCTGTTGATATGGTCCAGAACGGCCCCGTAGTAGAGGACGGAGCCGCAGTAGGCGCAGTGGAGCTTGGTGGCCTCGACGCCGCCGTCCGCCTCCACCGCGAACCGAGTCCTGGGCGGCGCGTACCTCGAGTTGGTGGGGCAGAGGGGGTTGGGGCACCTGAAGATGCCCTCCACCTGCCCGGGGATCTGGATGCGGCGCTTCTCCCGCACCCGCCAGTCCTGGATGATGTTCAGGGTGGCGGAGGGGGCGACGAGGGCGATGAGGTCGATCTCCTTGGAGGTGAGGTAGGTCCCCTCGATCTTTATGAGGTCCTTCCTCCCCATCCTGCCGCTGTCGACGTTGAGGGCGATGAGCACCCGGGCCGTCGGGTCGAGCTTCAGCAGCCTCAGGACGAGGAATGCCTTCCCCGCCGGGACGTGGTCGATGACGATGCCGTTCTCGATCTTCCTCACGAGGAGCTGCCGGTCGGACAACGGAGACCCCGCGTCGATCCCTACGAGGCCGTAGAAAAACCTTGCCTTAATCGCGCGACGTTTATGGTGTCCGCCGGTCGATATGCCTGGATGCCCGCCTCAGCGCCTCCTTCATTACGATGTTGGGTGTTTGGGGCCTTGACCTCCTGTTCCTTTAGCGCATCTCTCGAGTTCCTTTCCAGAGCAACGGCCATCGGACTTGTTGGCGGGCTAGCACGTGATCAATAATGCCCCATCTTATCCTCATGCTGCCCTTGCAGGAGGCATGAAGTCGGTCTTTCATGATGCCCTGGAACCAAACCTTCGACCGTAGGTTTTTATAAAAATAGCGCAATTCTTCGATTTCACATGAACACGTTAAATTTTAATCCTAAAATTAAAATCACTTAAATTTTTTTTCGGAATCTCCATCAAATTTGATTTCACAGCCAACAGTAAAATATTTTAATTTGTCCGATAATATACGCGAACGGATCTGAAAATCTAAGGGTAATTCTAGGGTGACTAGCCTAGCCATCAGGTCGAGGCAGACGGATAACGGTTTTGAGATCCTCTTCAAAGGGTCGAGATACATAATTCATTACCAAGACGGCATCTGGAAAGACTACCCGAAGGATGCCCGGGACGTGATCTTCGACAACCTCGTGTACGCCGAGACGATCCATCTGCCCCTGACCTTGAATAGCGACAGGATCGAGTACGACACCTCGCCTCCCTTTTTCCAGCCGCACTTCTTCCAGAACCTGGTCATGGACCTCCCCAGCTGCGCGGACGTCGATGGCACGAGCACGTCCGAGCTGCTGAGACGGTTCATGAACACGAAGGTCGCTTTCAAGAATCGGGACATCAAGTTCCCGGCCCACGTCGAAGAGACGAGGGAGGACTCCTCGGTGGTAAGCATCAGCTTCGGGAAGGACAGCCTCCTCACCTGGGCCGTCTGCCGGGAGCTGGGGCTGAACCCTCAGACATGTTACATCGTCGAGCCCCTCCTACTCTACGAGGAGAAGCACAAGACGGCCCTCGCCGAGGCGTTCAACAAGGAGTTCGGGGTGAAGCTGAACAAGATAGTGCACACGGCGGGCAATCTCCGAGATGGCATCCGCCTCGGCGTGGGCAAGACCGAGATCGGGTGGGGGCTCCAATCCACCGAGTACGCGCTGATGATACTTCCGGTCGCCCACAGGTTCAAATCCCGCTACATCCTCATCGGGAACGAGCAGAGCTGCGCCGAGTACTACTACGACAGGGAGGGCTACATCTGCTACCCGGCCTACGACCAGTCCCACGAGTGGACCGTTCAGATCGACTCCATGACCCGCCAGCTGACCGGCGGCGGCGTCCGGACCATGAGCGTCATCGAGTCGCTCAACGACATAGCCGTCGTCTACGCCCTAAATAAGAGGTACCCGGAGGTGGCGAAGTACCACATGTCCTGCTTCGTGGAGACGGAGGCGGGCCGGGACAGGCGCTGGTGCCTCGACTGCTCGGTCTGCAGCAAGATGTACCTGCTGCTGGTGGCGTCGGGCTTCGACCCCAGCGAGGTCGGGTTGAAGAGAAACATGCTATCGAGCGATTGCAGGGACTACTTCAGCCTCTTCGGCGGGTCCAGCGTTCAGACCTACGCCCTGACGGGAAGGGGGCGTGACGAGCAGCTCTTCGGCTTCTACCTCGCCTGGAAGAACGGCAATAGGAGCGACCTGGTGCAGGAGTTCGAGCAGCGCTTCCTGGAGGAGGCGAAGGGGCGGGAGGACGAGATGTACAAGACGTTCTTCGGAATCCATAGGAGCATAACCATGCCCCGCCACATCGAGAACGAGGCCACGAGCATCTACAGGGAGGTTCTGTCGGATCTGCCCTAAGTCCAGAGGGAGGCTGAGGGTCGCCTTCGCCTGCAACACTCGCCACGAGGAGAACGAGTTCCAAGTCGAGTACGATCCACCGGATACCATCGAGAAGGTGAAGAGGGGCATCGAGTACGCGGGCCACGAGTTCCTGTTCATAGAGGCGGATGAGGAGGCATACGAGAGCCTGAGGCGGCTGAAGCCGGACCTCGTCTTCAACAGGGCGGAGGGCGTCAGGGGCGAGAGCAGGGAATCCCATATCCCCGCGATGTGCGAGATGCTGGGCATCCCCTACGTGGGATCGGGGATCATGGCCACCGCCGTATGCCTGGACAAGCCGGCGACGAAGATGATCCTGGGGTACAACGGCGTGAAAACGCCGCCCTTCCAGGTCTTCAGGGGCGTCGATGAGCCGATCGCCCCGCATCTGAGGTTTCCGCTGATCATAAAGCCGAGCCACGAGGGATCGAGCATGGGGATCAACTACGACAACGTGGTCGACGACGTCGAGGCGCTCAGGAACAAGCTCGGGGAGATGATGGCGATGTACAGGCAGCCGATCCTCGTGGAGGAGTTCATCGACGGGAGGGAGTTCACGATCGGTCTCATAGGCAACTTCGGCCCGGGGGAGGAGCCGCGGTTCCTGCCCGTGCTGGAGGTCGACTTCTCCCGGTTCCCCGACGAGCTGGGCAACGTGCTCGGGCAGAAGGCGAAGACCGTCTTCGACTCCTCCGACAACTATATCTGCCCGGCCATGATCCCTGATACTCTCAGGAGGCGTCTGGAGGAGGCGTCGAAGAGGGCGTTCAGGATCTTGGACTGCAGGGACTGGGCCCGCATCGACTTCAGGATGGGGGCCGACGGCGAGCTCTACTTCCTAGAGATCAACCCCCTGCCGGGCATCGACTATTACGTCGAGAACGACGAGCTGAGCTTCTATCCCATGATGTTCTACGCGGCGGGGATGGACTTCAGTGAGATGGTGAAGCAGCTCCTCGACGCGGCCATAAGACGCTACGAGATCGGATAGGTGATTCCGGGCTTGGATGAGGAGATGGTCGCTCTCTTTGAGAACGCCCTCAGGGCCGCCGAGGAGAGGCTCAGCGGCGCCCTCGGCGAACAGTGCCGCGTGAGGATAGCCCTCGACATCGACGAGGGGCTGCTCGAGGCCATCCAGCAGATCGAGCGTGAGATGTTCAGGCCGGAGCTCCGTTACACCGCCGAGGAGCTGGAGGCGAGGCGCCGCGAGGGGGGCTTCGTGCTCTTCCAGGTTGTCCGCGGCGGGCGGGTCATCGCTTTCCTATTTGGGTACACGGAATCGACGGATACGCCCATCTTCTTCCTCGACACCGTGGCGACCCTCGTGGAGGGGAAGGGGTTGGGGTCGATGCTGGTCTCATTGGCGCTGCTCTACTGCTACGATACGGGCTACGGCTCGGTGGAGCTGTTCACCGAGGAGGAGGACGAGAAGGGGAGGCGATTGGCGGATTTCTACGGCAACTTCGGCTTCAGCGTCGTTTATCGGGACCCAGCGAAAGGCATACGCCTGAGGAATCTCCTCGATCCAGAGGTCCTGCGGGACATCTACCGTGAATATATAGAAAAGACGGAGTCCCCCAGGGATTTTCAGCTCTCTCGGTGAAAAAGGACGCGGAAGATGAGTAAAATGCCCGCGGCTCAGGCCTGGGCCACCTAGCCTCATCACCCCGGAGCGGGCTTCATTAACGCTTATAAGACCCTTGCTGCAATCATCGGCCCCATAGGTCTGGGCCTTTCATCGGAGGAGGCGTGTCGATCGTTCTCGAGCGTCCCCAGAAAGCCTCTTATCCCTATGCAGGGCTCTTTCTTCGGGGGTAGTTGTAGTGCCAGAGGAACTTAAAGTGGGAGACATCGCCGCGAGGAGGGGGGAGCTCAAAAGGGGCATCATAAAGGGCGTGGAGCTCATCAACAACGTGAGCATAGACATACCCGTCCTGGCGATGAACGGGTCCAGGGATGGGCCGACCCTGCTGCTGATGTCGACGCAGCACGGCATCGAGATCCAGGGCGTGGAGGTCATACGCAAGGTCATGAGGGAGATCCTCCGCCCTCGGAGCCTCAGGGGGGCGGTCATAGGCATCCCCGTGGGCAACCCGCTGGCGTTCATGCACCAGAAGTACCTGTCGTGGATCGACGACCTCGACGTGGGCCAGGTCAGGGCGGACATGCCGGCGGGGAACACGACGGAGAGGCTGGCCCACGCGCTGTGGACCGAGGCTTGGAACAAGGCGGATCTCATCGTCAACATCCACTGCAACACGAGGCCCGACTCCCTCGTCTACCAGTGGATCAACGTGGCGAACCCGGCGACCAGTGAGAGGCTGGAGAGGATGGCCGAGGCCTTCGGCGTCACCACCATCGTCTCCGACGAGCCCCTGGCGGGGGACGCGCCGCCGACCCTCGGCAACCTGGCCGCGAGGAAGGGGGTGCCGGTCATCCTAGAGGAGCTCATCGACGGCAGGTGGATCTCGGAGCCCTCGACGGGCGTCGGCGTCAGGGGGGTCCTCAACATCATGAAGGCCTTCGACATGATCGATGGCGAGCCCGAGCCCCAGGGGGGGATACCCATCGTCCCCGGCGTCAACAGGTTCCACGGCATCATCCGGGCCAACCGGGGCGGCCTCATCCGCCTGCTGAAGACGCCGGGCGAGCCGATCAAACGGGGCGAGGCGCTGGCCGAGATCTACGACCTGTACGGCGACGTCATCGAGGAGGTGAGGATGCCCGTGGAGGGATACGTCTGGGCCTTCCCCTGCGGCCAGTCCCTCAACACCTCGGGCGGCCTCCAGGCCGTCCAGACCGGCGCCAACATCGCATACGCCTTCACCCACGAAGAGGACTAGCGGCCCTCACCCCTTTTTATGCAGTGGATGCCGCGGGCGAAGCACCGAGACACGTGCATGGCTCCGGCTTGAGATCGAAGCCTAGGAGCTCCGTTCCGTCCTCGCTGAAGTAGAAGCTCCCGCTGAATCGCCTCCCCTCCAGCAGAAGGGGCAGCCAGTGCCTGTCGTCCTGCCACATCTCATCGTAGGGGACCTCGTCCAGGGGAAACCAGCGGAGCTCGCCCTCCTCGCCGGGCCTCAGCGCCCCCCGGAACATCTCCGTGGAGAAGACGTGGACGACCCAGTCCGGCACGGCCCTCCGTCCGAAGTAGAAGCTGAGGACGCCGTGGGACCTGAGGTTCGAGGCCCTCAGCCCCGTCTCCTCCCGGACCTCCCTCACGGCCCCCTCCCAGGGGGCCTCCCCCTCCTCCAGCCTGCCGCCGACGCCGTTCCACATCCCCTCGCCGAACAGGCCGGCCGCCTTCCTCTGCAGCAGCAGGCGGTTCCCGTCGATGATGTGACACAGCGTCGCCTCAACGGTCACCTTTTTCTCCTCCCTAATCCGGCGTCCCACCATGCCTTAATCGTTTCGAGCGCTACCGAGGAAGAGAGAAGAACCGATTTCTGGGCGCGGGATCCGAAACAGTCGAGGTCTTGACGTTAGCGTGCATATAAACCGCCTCGAAAGCATGTGATTCCCCTTGGAATATTTTTTTCAGAAATTTATTTATGTAAGAATATGGGCTGGTAATCCAATGCATCTAGGAGGGAAAATAGCTCAACACGACATCTTCGAATAAGGGAGATGAGCGTTCCATCCCCGAGATCAACGAGAAGATCAGGCGCGGGGACGTCCGGGTTCTAACCGTCGAAGAGATGAAGGAGCTGGCGGAGAGCAGCGGCGTCAAGGTCGCCTTCAGGGAGGTGGACGTCGTCACCACGGGGACCTTCGGGGCCATGTGCTCCTCCGGGGCCATCATCAACCTCGGCCACTCCGACCCGCCCATGAAGATCGGGAGCGCATGGATGAACGACGTGCCCGTCACCCATCCGGGGGCGGCCGTCGACCTGTACATCGGCGCGACGCTGATGTCCGAGACGGAGCCCTTCGAGTACGGCGGCGGCCACGTCATCGAGGACCTGATCCGCGGCGAGGAGGTCGAGCTCAGGGCCACCGCCCACGGGACGGACTGCTACCCCCGGACCAGGCTGGAGACGACCCTGACGAAGGACGACCTCAACCAGTTCTACCTCCTCAACTTCCGCAACTGCTACCAGCGGTACTCCTGCGCCACCAACAGCCGGGACGAGGCCATCTATACCTACATGGGGAAGCTCCTCCCCCGCTTCCGGAACGCCACATACTCCGGGGCCGGGGAGCTCAACCCCCTGATGAACGACCCCGACTACGAGACCATAGGCATCGGGACCCGCATCTTCCTGGGCGGCGGCCAGGGCTACGTCATCGGCGAGGGGACCCAGCACAACCCCGGCGGGCGCCTCGGCACCATCATGGTCAGGGGAGACGCCAAGCGGATGAGCCCCGAGTTCATCCGGGGGGCCAGCTTCACGAACTACGGCACCACCCTCTACGTCGGCATCGGCATGCCTATCCCCATACTGAACGAGGGGATAGCCGAGAAGGCGGCCGTGCGGGACCGGGATATCTACACGGAGGTGGTCGACTACGGGGTCCCCCGGAGGGATCGCCCGACCCTGAGGAAGGTCAGCTACGAGGAGCTGAAGTCGGGGAGGATCGCCATCGGGGACAGGGACGTCAAGGTGAGCTCCCTCTCCAGCCTAAGGAAGGCCAGGGAGATCGCCGGGACCCTGAAGGCGTGGATCGAGGACGCCTCCTTCTACCTGACCTCCCCCGTGGAGACCCTGCCGACGGAGACATCCTTCAGGCCCATGCGGCAGACCCGGGAGGCCGTCTTCGTGGAGAACCTGGTCCATGGGGCCGTCACCTGCAGGGAGGACGAGGCGATCGGGGAGGTGGCCCAGCGCCTCATAAGCCGTTCCGTCAACCACGTCATCGTCGTCGACGAACGGGAGAGGCTCAGGGGCATCGTGACCTCGTGGGACATCACCAAGGCCGTCGCGGAGGGGAGGTCTAGGCTCGGGGACATCATCGTGAGGCGGGTGCACACGGCCGCCCTCAGCGAGCCCTTGGATTCGGCCTCCCGGAGGATGGCCCAGCACAGCATCTCGGCCCTGCCCGTTGTCGACGGGGACGGCAAGGTCCTGGGCATCGTCACCTCCGAGGACATCTCACGGCTGATGGGAGGCGCCGGATATGGTTAGGGTCCTGCTGAGGTTCTCGAGGGAGATCGTCGACGAGCCCATAACGTCCCAGGTCATCCTCGAGGAGGGGATACCCATCAACATCCTCAGCGCCCACATAAACCCCCAGGGCGGCGAGATCCTGGCCGAGGTATCCTCAGACCGGGCCGAGGACGCCATCAGGGCCTTTCGCGGCAGGGGCGTCACCGTCGACGTCCGGGAGCTGATCGAGAAGGACGACGAGAGATGCACCGACTGCGGCGCCTGCGTCTCCCTCTGCCCCGTGGACGCCATCGCCTTCCGGGACGACTCCTCGGTGGACATCGACGAGGAGAGATGCCTCGGCGTCACCTGCGGCCTCTGCGTCGACGCCTGCCCGACGAGGGCCATAAGGCTCATCGGATAACGCGAAGCCGAGGCCGCGCGGGGATTGAACTCGACGAGATCCGTCTTTTTCCACAGAGAGATCTTCGAGCACAAGGAGTCCAGGTGCTCCATAATCTCGGACAGGGAGGACGCCGTCAGGGCCGCGATAGCCTCCGTAAAGCACCACAGGCAGGAGCTGGACAGATACGTCCGGGAGCATCCCAGGTTCCTATATGCCCTCGAGCCGCTCCATGTGAGCGACGGACCGGAGGTGGCTGAGCTCATGGCCGGGGCGGCCGAGCAGGCCGGGGTGGGGCCCATGGCCGCCGTCGCCGGCGTCCTGGCCGACCTGGCGGTGGAGGCGATGGTCCTGGAGGGGGCGGAGGTGGCCGTCGTCGAGAACGGCGGGGAGGCCTCCCTCGTCTCGAACGTGCCCCTGGACGTCGCCCTCTCCGCGGGGGACTCGCCCCTCTCGAGGCGCGTCGGCTTCAGGCTGGATCGTTTCCCGGCCGGGGTCGCCACGAGCTCGGGCCTTTACAGCCACGCCCTGAGCTTCGGCGAGGCGGAGGCCGTGACGATCTTCGCGGGGAACGCGGGGCTCGCCGACGCCGCCGCGACGGCCGTCGGGAACATCGTTAAGGGAGACGACCCGGGGGATTCGGTCAGGCGAGGGGTCGAGAGGGCCCTATCCATCGAGGCGGTCGGAGGCGTTTTCATCGTCTACAGAGGGATGGTGGGGATGGGAGGCGAGGTGCCAGGCATCATCGGCTTGGACCCGGGCGACACGGCCAGCCGAGTTACCCCCGGTGGCATGCCGGATGTTTCCCCTCGTCGGCGTGGAAGCCACGATGCCCGTAAACTCCGAGGCCGGGCCTTCGGCCCGTAGGCGGCCGGAGTAAAGCTTATCCGCCTTCGGGGTTTCGGGGAAGCGATGGAGATGAAGGATACGCCGCTGAGGAGCGCGGGCCTGCTCTTCCCAACCGTGGCCACCCTCGCCACGTGCGTCGACGGGGAGGGGAGGGCGAACATCATCGCCCTGGGATGGGCCATGAAGACCTCCCACGACCCCCCTATGGTGGCCATCAGCGTCATGCCCAGCCGCTTCTCCCACGACCTCATAGCGAGGAGCGGGGAGTTCGTCCTCGCCATCCCGACGACGGAGATGCTGGAGGAGCTCCACTACTGCGGGAGGCACTCGGGGAGAGGCGTCGACAAGTTCGAGGAGACGGGGCTGACGCCCGTGCCGGCCAAGCGGGTCCGGCCGCCCCTGATCGGGGAGTGCCCCGCCAACCTCGAGTGCAGGGTTGTCTCCCGGCTGACGACGGGGGACCACACCATCTTCGTCGGCGAGGTGGTGGTCGCCCACGTGGACGAGGCCGCCTACGACGAGGGGAGGGAGTGCCTGGACCTGGACAGGGCGACGGCCGTCGTCACCCACAGCGACGAGTACCGGGCCGTCGGCGACGTCGAGGCCTACAAGCTCAACGGGGAGATCAAGCCAGTCAGATCCTGACCGCTTACCGCATGTGATCAAATTCTCAGCCGTCGGCCTCCGACTTTACCGGTCCCGTGCTTTACGCTATAACTTCGAAAGCGCCGGGAACTAGGCGATATGCCTCGTTTAAATTTCTTGTATGCTTAAGCGTTCGTAGAGATTTTCACAGGGATGGTGAAGGGCAGCTGTCATACATGGACATCCCTTTCATGAAAGAATAGAGTTGTTACTCTGAGCCTTTCGGATATCCCTCTTTTTAACGGCGCCATACGAGACTTGCGCATTTCAGGCGTCCACAACGCGCGTCGCATTACATTTTAGGCCAGGTGAAGTGGAACAACTGTTCCGCTTCATTTCACGGAATTCCTAATATATTCTCACGCGGGGTAAGTTACGATACCCGATGGAAAGGTCGAAGATAATAGCGGTGTTATCCTTCGCGATCCTTCTCACGATTCCGATATTCTCGCCAACCCTTGTGCAGGCCAAAAAGGCCGATACGCTAGGGATGCCTGACATCCCGGGAACAGCCCAGCGGTTCAACCTGACGGATCTGGCTCCCCACGCCTTCATGCATAGCTTCTCCGTGGGCTCGCCTCAGGTGCTCAGTTTTAGGAACATGACGATGCAGATAAACGCCAACAGGAACGTGGCCCTCAACATCACCGGCGACCCCGGGCTGCAGCTCGGATATTTTGATCTCGATCTGAACCTGAGCAGCTCCCTTTCGCTGAAAGTCCACGCGGGCGTAGAGCCCCCCAAGGGCGTGCCGGGACCCGGGGACGGAATCCACAAGTATATCGAGATCGAGCCCAACTCCACGGAAGGCGTTCGTGCCACCTTGAGGCTGTACATCGATCACGATACGCTCCGGACCGAGCTGGGCAGGCACGTCGAGACGCAGAGGCTGAGATGGTCATTCTGGAACGGGACGGACTGGGAGCCCGTCGGCAGCTGGATGGACGGAGACGGATTCCTCGTCTGCAAAACGAGCCGCCTCTTGAGCTGGACCGTCAGGGAGCTGAGAAGCCCCCCCACGGCCCCCGCCCCGAACGTACCCGGGATACCGGCCCGCGTCAGGGCCTACAACTACACGATGGTGACCCCGGAGGGGTTCACGTGGACGCTGAGGGAGAGGCGGGGCGCGGTATTCTCCTTCAGGAACGCGAACATGATGTTCAACTCGACCAGGAACATGGAGCTCAACGTCTCCGCCGACGCGGCCGTCGTCCAGAGGCTCTTCAGGCTCGAGGTCAGACACGAGGACCCGCTCCGCCTGAACATCAGGCTGCAGGCTCATCCGCCCGAGGGCATACAGGCCGTCAATAAAAGCCTCGGCATCTACTTCGAGATAGAGCCCAACTCAACCGTCCCATTGAGAGCGAGGCTAGGGCTGCTCATAGAAGAAGAGGCCCTGGAGGCGAGGCTCGGCAGGCCGGTTGATCCCCAGCGCATCGCATGGAACTGGTGGGATGGATCCGAGTGGCAGGAAGTCGAGAGCTACCTGGACGAGGACAACGTCCTCAACGCCGAGACGGATCACTTCTCAACTTGGACGCTTGTCGAGGCTGATATCGAGGAGCTCGCGGCAGAGCCCGAGCCAGAGCC
>Ga0111229_166_pt1 | contig 20896 bp, 17 predicted proteins | sample DeeMarSWOR152_54_FD_80383 | JGI IMG/M metagenome (GOLD analysis project Ga0111229, IMG submission 80383) | Crenarchaeota group-15 archaeon DG-45 | reverse complement strand
CCCGACGAGGTCCTCCCCGTCGAGTATTATCTGCCCCCTCACGACCCGGCCGTTCGAGGGGAGCAGCCCCATGATCGAGAGGGCCGCCGTCGTCTTGCCGCACCCCGACTCGCCCGCCAGCCCGAGGGTCTGCCTCCTATCGACGGTGAAGCCGACGCCGTCCACCGCCTCCACGGGCCCCTGCATGGTGAAGTAGTGGGTTGTGAGATCCCTGACCTCCAGTATCGGCACGGCTCTACCACCTCCTCTCCCTGAGCCTGGGGTTCAATATATGGTCCAGGCTATAGCTTGAGAAGGCGAATCCGATCGCCAGGAGCATGATGCATATCCCAGGCGGGATGATGAACCACCATCTCCCGGTGGCTAGGGCTCCGGCCTCGTTGGCGTGGTGGAGTATCATGCCCCAGCTGGGCTTGGTGGGGTCTCCCAGCCCGAGGAAGCTCAGGCCCGACTCCGCGAGGATCGCGTCGACGATCCCTATGACGGCGTTCGCGAAGACGAGGGGGAACACGTTGGGCAGGATGTGGCGTATCACTATGTGGCTGTCCCTGGCGCCGACGGACCTCGCGGCCTCGACGTAGGGCCTCTCCTTGATGGAGAGGGTCTGGGACCTGACCATCCGGGCCGTCCCCGTCCACCCCGTGATGGCGATGACGAAGATGATGTTCCACACGCTTCTGCCGATCAGCGCCGCCAGGATCAGCATGAAGGGTAGGTTCGGGAGGGTTATGAAGAGGTCCGTGATCCTCATCAGTATCGAGTCCGGGGGGCCCCGGTAGTACCCCGACAGCAGCCCTACGGCCGTCCCTATCGCCACGGCGAAGGCGCTGGCCAGCAGCCCGACCATGATGGAGATCCTGGTTCCCCAGATCAGCTCGCTGTAGATGTCCCTTCCAACCTGGTCGGTTCCCAGAAGGTGTTTCGCGGATGGCGGGAGAAAGGATCGCCCCACGAGGCCCCTCGGGTCGTAGGGGGCGAGCCAAGGCGCAGCCAGCGCCAGGGCGATGAAGGCGAGAACCAGGACCAGGCCGAGCATCCCCATGAGGTTTCTCCTGTAAATATCCCAGAAAGCCTTGGTCCTCCTGATCTGGGATGAGAACCTCTCCCTCAACAGGGAGGTCGTCGTCATCCTCGTCTCCTGCTCCATCCTACTCCGCGGCCTCCTTTATCCTGGGGTCGAGATAGGCGCAGGTGATGTCGGCGCAGATGCTCGCCACCACCACGAGGACGGCCATGATCAGGAATATCCCCTGCAGAACGGGGTAGTCGCTGTTCCTGACAGAGTCGTATATGAGCCTGCCGAGGCCGTCCCACGAGAAGACCGTCTCGGTCATGGTGGCCCCGCTGATGAGGAACGTGACGTGCACGCCCATGATGGAGACCATCGGCAGAAGGGCGTTCCTCATCGCGTGCTTGAAGAGGATCTTCCGGTCTGACAGGCCTTTAGCCCTCGCCGTGAGCATGTAGTCCTCCGTGAAGACATCCAGGATGGTGTCCCTCATGAAGAGGAAGTACCCCCCGAAGAAGGAGACCGCCAGGGTCACCATCGGGGTCACCAGGTGGTGGAGGTAGTCCTTGGCGTACTCGAAGAAATTGGCGTGGATCAGGCCGGGTGTGATGGTGCCGGCTATGGGGACGACCATGACGTAGTAGCTGAGGAGGAGCAGGAGGAGCATCCCGAACCAGAACACCGGCATCGAGTACGTGGCGAGGGAGAGGACCACCGACGACACATCCGTCTTTGTGCCCCGCTTCCAGGCGGCTACGACCCCAAATACGATGCCGAGAGCAAAGGCGAGGCTCATCGACGAGCCCATCAGGATCACGGTGTTGATCATCTTCCTGCCGAGGATTATCTCCACCACCGGCCTCCCCATCTGTACGAAAGAGATGCCGAGTTCCCCTCTGAACAGGTTGTAAAAGTACAAGATGAACTGTTCCAAGAGGGGCTTGTCCAAGCCAAACTTCTTGATAAGGGCCAACCTTGTTTCGGTCTTTATTCGGGGATCGCCCACCACGGCTCTTGTCGGGTCGCCTGGCATGATCCTAAAGATGAAGAAGTTCAACGTGATGGCCAGCATTATCGTTATTATACCTTGAAAGATCCTTTTTCCAGCGTACTCCTTGAAGCCCATGAATTTCCTACCGTTATAAATTCTAAATTATTGGTCTCAGACTAGATAATAAAATGTTTTGGAAAAAAATAAAGGGGAAAGAGGCTTTCTATTACCTTCTAGCGAGGAACACGGCGACGATGGCGATTATTATGGCCACGATTGCAAGCCCATACGACATGTTGATGGACGTGTTCAACTGGGACCTCAGAGACGCGACGTCTGCCTTGAGCGTCGTCACGTCCGTCCTGATCTCTCCGAGGCTGGTTGAGAGTTCCTCGATCGTCTCCTCCTCGCCGGGGCATCCGCCGTACTCCGGACGTCCGGGTACATCTGGGCAGGCGTCCTTCTCGTCCGGGATGCCGTCTCCGTCGCTATCCTTCGCCGGGGCGGGCATCTCCCGGATTCCGTCGGCGTCGATGTCTAGGTACCCTGCTGCGTCGAGTATCTGGTTAGCCAGAAACACGTTGTACTCGTATGTTATGGCCTCCGGATCCCTGTACGCCTCACCGTAGAATTCGGGCGGGATGAAGGTCTCCGTCACCGTCCCGTACCCGAGCCTGGCGATGTCGACAAGCCGCTGCTTATCGATGGCGTAGGCGATGGCCTTCTTCACAGCGGGGTCCTTAAGTGCCGGATCCGTCCTCTGGTTGAAGTTGATGACGTAGTCCCACATGCCGACGCACCAGGTATCCTCCAGGGGCACCAGATTTGGGTCCTTTTCAGCAGCCTCTATGAAGCCTATGTCCAATTCGTATCGCTCGGTATGGACCTCGCCGGTCTTTATGGCCAGGAAGCGCGCCGAGGATTCGGAGATGACCCTGATGGTGAAGGAGCCTAGGTGGGGCTTCCCCTCCATCCAGAAGTCGGGGTTCGCCACGAGCTTTATCCATTCGCCGTCGACGTAGGAGTCCCACTTGAAGGGGCCGGAGCCGATGGGCATGGCGTCGGGATGCACAGGCCAGTCCCAATCCTTGTCCTGCCAGATGTGCTGTGGGATTATGGGGACATCCTCGATGTCGTCTAGGACCCAAGCATACGGCTCGGTCATGTGGAATATCACTCTGTAGTCGCCGTCCGTCTCCACGGATTCTATGCGTTCCATCAAGGCAACGTCGTATGGTATCTCCTGCTCCTTGTAGAAGTCGACAGTAAACTTTACGTCCTCCGCCGTCAGAGGTACGCCGTCGTGCCAATTGGCGTTGTGTACGATGTTGAAGGTGATGGTGAGGCCATCCGGAGAGATATCCCAGTCGGTTGCCAACCACGGGATGATATTCAAATCCTCGTCGTATGAGACCAGCGCGTCAAAGACCATCGACATGACAAGCAGGGACCGGCCGTCGCTTGCATGGATGGGATTGTAACGCCTGATATACGATGGGTAGGCCATTATGAAGTTGGCGCCGTATTCCTGATCAACGTGGCGTAGGTCGATTGATGTCAGTCGATTGTACCAGTTGAATATGCCCCCTGGCATCCTGTGGAAACCGGTCCACTCCTTTCTGATGGCGTGGACATCGTCGGAGGTGAACAACGGGATGTAGGGTAGATCCTCAGCTAGGATACGCTGAGCGTCCCACAGCAGCTCCGTCCTCTCTTCGAAGTCTATCTCCTTATAAGCCTCGTTAATCAGGGCATCTAACTCCGGGTTGCTGTACCCGGCATAGTTAGCCCCGTAGTCCATGATCTCATCCGAGTGGCATCGATCGCGCAATTGAGACGGGTATGGGTTGTACCCATGGCTCATCTCGTAGACCTCATAGGTGTGCTCCAGGTCAAAGTTGTCGTACATCACCTCGTCGCTAGTGGGCATGGCCTTCATCCTGATGCCGATGTCCCTCAGCATCTGCTCTAGCACGTCGCCGGCGTCCACGGAGATGGTGTCCCAGTCCAGCGTCCACATCTCGAAGGAGAGCTCCTCCCTCTCCTCCGGGCTGGCGCTGACCGGAGCTACGATGCACGTCGAAAACAGAGGGACGATGAGCGATGCCGCCAAAAGCAGCGAGATCAACGCGCTCGGAGCAAGCTTCTTCGCTGTCATCTTTTTCACCTGTTAAGCGAATTTTAATTGGTCCTTAACGTTAAAAACCTTTTTTACGCCCGAAGCTGAACATAAAAACCCTCGAAAAATATTCCTTTCAGATCCGCTGGCTTAACATAGCCGAGCAACGCCGCATGACTCGCTCCATGGACGACGATGGCGACGATACGATTCAAAAACTCGTTGAACATATGTTCAATGAGTCAAATCTATTTACGTCGTCCTCTTTAAAGCTCCTGTACGTCCTCGCCTTGGACCCGATGCGATCCTTCAGCCCGCGAGAGGCTATAAGGGCGGTTCGCGTCGGCGCGCGCCGAGACGATAAAAAAGCATCAATGGCGTGAGCCATCGAAGCGCCCGGCAGCCGCATTTGATCGACGTGCGTGATGTGTATTGATATAGACCTGAATCCAGATAACTTAGGCGAGCGTGGCGGAGTTGTTGTTGCAGAACTTGACCTGGAGAAAGGCGAGGGAGGCCTTTGAGAAGTTCCCGGTGGTTGTGGTTCCGGTTGCGAGCACAGAGCAGCATGGGACGGTCCTTCCGCTGGGGACCGACTACTTTATAGGCACGAAGGTGGCTCAGGAGGCGGCGGAAGAGGCGGGGGCCGTCTGTACGCCGACGGTGCCCATCGGGGTATCGCCCCATCATCGACAGTTCTGGGGCACGCTCTGGGTGCCAGCCCAGGTCTTCATCGACTATCTCACGCATGTCTGTCTCAGTCTAAAGGAGCATAGGATCTGCAAAGTCGTGATAGCAAACAGCCATGGGGGCAACGCTCCGGCGATCGGCGAGGTCATCTACAATCTTCGGAAAGATCATGGAATGCTCGCCGTCGAATGGGAGTGGTGGAACGCCGTTAAGGACAGCGAAGCATCCCGGGGAATGTGGGTTCCCGGTCATGCTGGCGCCGGGGAATCGTCGCTCATGCTGGCATTCTACAGAAGCCTGGTCGATGAAGAGGAGCTTGAGAGGAGCGGGGATCCGACCTCCCCCACAAACTGGATCTGGCCTGAACGCCTGCCTGATGGGCGGCCCTCATCGAAGAGCAGATTGGAGGAGTTCGGCGCAACGATCGGCAGATGGGATCTCGGGGATCTCAGCTCAACCGGATGCACGGATGATCCCTCCCTCGGGGACGCGGAGAAGGGCAGGCAGATGTACGAGATGGCGAAGAAGAAGCTGATCGAGCTGCTGATCTATCTGAAGGATGCGAGGCTCGAAGACTATCTTCCTCAGCCCCATGCCGTTTAAAACGCGATTTAGAAGACCTTCCCTCCATTTTTTCGAGCGCGCGCCGAGGAATAAACGTTAGGAGAGGAGAAACCTCATGCGCCGCAACAATGCCGAGGTCTCCATGCCCTGCGATGCGCGCGCGGCGTGCGTGAGGTTTGGATCTTCTGATTTATTTACTCCAGTTCGAAGATGAAGTGGCATTGAGACTCTCCAGCCATGAGGGTCTTCGGTCTCCTGAACTTTATCCTCGGGTTGAAACCCTCGACGACCGCGTGGTCACCCATGCAGATCATCCTCATCCCGATGTCCGTTGCGTTGAACCTCCTGAAGGTCTCCTCGTGCAAGCAGCGGGTCACCTTCACCTCTAGGGCCCGAGGGTTCTTCCTGACGACCTCGAAGTCGTGGACCTTCTCGTTGAAGAGATCGAAGAGGTACTCCGGGTCGCTCCTGCCCGTGGTCTCGGCGATCTCCCTCCACCGCTCCCTGTTCCTGTCGTCCTTCCACTGGGCCAATACTTCGAGAGCCTCTGTGCCGTATTCGGCCTCGAGGAAGCGGGCCGCCATGATCAGCATAGTGTCCCGGTACTGGATGTCTTTCGACACCATTTCTGGGCTTACCCCTATGTTCTCCCTTATGTAAGGGTATCCGCGCTCGAGCCTGTTTAAAAATTGGAGCGGCTTTCCTCTCTTCGGAAGCAAAAAATTTTTTTATCATGCTCTCGAAGAAGATTTTACGGTAATAATATGAAAAGACCTACGGTTTTAAAGGACCCTAATTTTTTGTTAGCATCAGCAATAATTCTTATCACCACCTATCTTTCTGTTGCAACACTTCTTCGCTGGCTCAGATTACGTTTCAGGATTGGTCCGTTCTATTTCACCCATTTGTTAGTCTGGGTAGGAACCTTATTCGTAGCATTTTATACACCAATATACTACGTACTAAAACGTCGTTACCCAACAATAGTAAAAACGTTGATAAAAATTCATGTCTTTGGCAACCTGATTTCTGTTATGTTGATATCAATCCACTACGCCCAGCAGATGGGTAGACCGCCACAATTCTACCCCGAGTTAGGAACGGGATTAACATTATACATTGTAATGTTTATACTAGTAGCAACAGGGTTTCTACATAGATTTCAGATACTAAATAGACTGGGAGTAACCAGTAAAGTCCTACCTCATCAAAATAGATTCATACATATCGCCGTAACTCTATCCTTCTATATAACCATAATCGTACATATATTACATAACTTGGGGTTTTTTTAGACATCCCCCTAATTTTTATTTCTATAAATCGTTGTGGCGCGGCGCAGATAGGTCATCGCCGGATGCGCGCTATTAGTTCGGGGTGAGATAAAGCTCTGAAGCCTTCACATAGTCACGTCGTAGAGTTATCTTAGGGACTGGGACGTCTATACGATCTCTAAGACCGTAGCCTCCTCGAACTCCCTTTGACATCCCAGGTAGCGGCATATCATACCTATCTCGGCGTTCAGCATGCCGCGCGCGGGGGAAAATGGTTAGTGTGTCAGCTCTTTTTATCGGCACTGGCCAGTGGGCAGGCTGAAGGCGAGTCATTGCCAACACAACAGGGTTGATTCCAACAAGACCATAAAGCTATGTTAGGGGATTGCTTGAAGCGTCACCAAAAACTATCCGCCATCCTTTTCGCTCGCATAAACCTTAAGCGGAGATGCGCCCTATTCCCTAGTGTAGCTCCGATGTGGGGCGCTATAAAAGCACCAAGAAGAGAGGGAAGGTGGAATTGAGGTTCATAGCGTGTTACGATATAGACCCAGAGGACTTCGGTAAAGTAATCGAAACAGATAGGGAGAGGGAATCTAGCGGACGTAGAGTCAAGACCCTGCTTCCTCCGCATTTTATAGCTGATGCATCCAAGGGTTTCACGGGCTTCGTGATATTCGAATCGGAGGATGATAGCGACATAGCCCAATATGTGATGGAGTATTCTATAAGTGGTAAGAAGAATGTGAGGATCTATCCTATCTGGGAAAGCGATAAAGCTTTCGAAATCTGGGAAAAACTGAAGAAGTAGATTTCAGCGACATCAAGAGGTTGTCATCCACCTTTTTTTATCTTGTTGAATTGTTGTCTCAAAATCTTATACTCACTTCGACCTAGTTCTCCAAAGGTGTGAGTGATGGTCGATGTTCAGACCATCTCGGGTGTGATAGCGGCTGTGAGCGAGGAGATAGAAGTCATCAACTCGATCTATTCCAGTCGGATAACTGAGAGGCAAACCGAGATTGAGACGAGACAGAGGGAGTTCTTAATGCAGTTCCTTGGCTGTACACATGAAACGGAATACTGGGAGCCTTTTAATGATGCTACATATCGCGCACGAATTATTGAGCGCTCAATGAGCATTAAGTTTATAGAGCCCCGTAATTTAAAGTCCCGGGATGATATCAAAGATCGAAAAGACGCTCGTCTTATTCTTCTTAATAATTACATCGGTGCCAGCCGTATTCGCCCATACGCCCCTCAAGCCTGGCGAAGAGAACAACAGTCTCGATACAGCTTTCAATATACCGAACCCAACCAAATCCTGGACCCTGTATAGGGAGCTTCACGAGGCGGGGGAGGCGGAGTATTTCAAGCTTCGCCTACATGAGGGAGATAAATTCGTCGTCAGTGTTTACACGCCGAGGAGCGCTGAGTCCAGTTTCATCCCAAACCTGATAGCCATGGGTCCGAGCATCGAGCAGCATTCGTTGGTCCCGTCTACAATCGAGGTTCCGGAAGGCGCTGAGGCGACGCTTATCGAGGGCAGCCGACCTGAGGTTCCTGAATATGAGCCTTTCACGCCGGCCAGCTATTACTTCACCGCCGAGTACCGTGCAGATGTCAGGGTCGAAGGCGACTACTACTTCGCTGTCTACTCTGACGATGGAGAGGGGAGGTACGGCGTCGCCGTGGGATACGTTGAGACTTTCACGCTCATGGAGTGGCTGATGATACCTCTCGACGTGATAGGCATCCACCAATGGGAAGGCCAGCCGCTCGCCTCTATTCTGGCACCTATGGCGCTGACACTAGCGCTAGGGCTCATCATCCTTTTCTGGAAGCTAAAAACAGTAGGCGGCGTGGCAAATTTTCTCGGTGTTTTGGCTGGCTTACTCTACATCGGCTCAGGATTCATGCTGTTCACTCAGACCTTCATAGCCTTAATCGGGGCTATATCAACCTCGTTGGTTATCATGACATTGGTTTTAGCGATGCTACCGGTGGTCCTTGGTGGGTTGCTGCTGAGGAAAATGGTAAGCTATAATGTTCCTTGGACCGTGAGAGATAGAGTAATTATGGCTGTGTTTAGCATTCTTGGGCTTGCCCTTTGGGCAGGCCTCCTAGTAGGGCCTATACTAGTAATAGTGGTGAGTATTCTACCCCGAGCGCGAAGTCAAAATAAGCTGTAAAAGCGCGATCAACATTCAAATTATTTCTTTTATCTGCCTACACGGGAACGATTGGGATAGTTCCTGATCTCTCCTGATGTAATTTGGAGACGATATCACGCGAATCGTTGGATTAGGCGCTGAAGAAACGGCCCATCACCCAGGCTGGCTAGGGAGGAGCCCGGGCACAGGCCCGAAAGGCCCCAACCGATGCCGAAGATGATGGCTCCAAGAATCGTGTTCCTGCTGAGCGTGCGGGTCCTAGGCTTGAACTCACCGCCGAGGACGGGCTTGGAGACGAACTTGGGGACTATGTTGATGGCGACGAAAGCCGATAGGCTGGCAGCGCCCATGAGCAGGATGAGTCCATAGTCCTTTAGCTGGAGGAAGCTGAGCACTATTTCTGGCTTGGCCATCCCGCCCCAGGCGAGGCCGAAGCCGAATAGGAGGCCGCCGATGAAGAGGACAATGTTCCTGTTGTTCACGGCAGCACCCCCAGGAACCGCACGATCTGTGCCGATACGATGCCGAAGAGGATGAAGGTGATAACGGCGTAGAGCGAGGTTGTGGAGAGGGATGCGACGCCGCTTATCCCATGGCCCGAGGTGCAGCCGCTGGAAAGCCGTGTGCCGAAGCCGACGAGGAAGCCCCCGATGATGATCCTCCATAGCTGGACCTTCGTCGTCCAGAACCCGTCGAGGGAGAAGGTCGATGCGTAGATCGCCGCTCCTAAAGTGACGCCCGCCGCGAAGTAGAGCCTCCACTCCCGTGTGTCCAAGTAGGTCTTCCTCTGGAAGTAAGGTAGCTTGGAGAAGTAGGAGAGGGTGCTGCTGAAGAAGCTGCTCTGAGTGGCGTGCTGCCCGGTCATGATGAAGACAAGGGCGACGCCGATGCCGATGATCAGGCCGCCGATGATGTAGGGGTATATGCCTAAAGGAAACATGGTTCACCAGACGAAACCGTTGCAGAAAAATATTACGTAAAAATTTTTTAATCTAGGCCACTAGGCTTCGGCTGTGTGCCAATGATATTTAATCTTCAAGCACAATCAGTGTCGTTGAGGGCCTTCTCGATTTTCTTTGTAGTCGCCTCTATGAGCTTGTAGCATACAATCTCCTCGGCCTCGTTCCCTTTTTGGATTAACTCGGTAGTCGACTTCTCCTCCATCCTTATGCCTTCTGCCAATCTTAGATTCTCTATACTTTTTTCATGGTAATGCTGAGAAACATAATACGGTCGCGAGGATCTCTGGCGGCTTGTCGTAGATCGGCTTGGACTGACGGCAATTTAGGGAAAAATGTCTCCTTAATCGTTCCGGCAGCTGAATCTGGTCATTTGACGACGGGGTAGCCGGCCTTCTTCCACGCGTCCATTCCCCCAAGGACGTTTGTGATCCCCGTGCGACCCGCCTTTAGCAGTATGCTGGAGGCGAGGCCTGATCGGGTGCCAGACTTGCATATCACAGCTATTTTTCTCCCCTTCGGGACATGTTCCAGGCGCTTCTCCATGAGGCCGACGTAGACGTTCAGGCTGCCCTCGATGTGCCCGGCGAGGTACTCATCCCTGCTACGGACGTCGAGCACTAGCCAGTCCTCGCCGCTATCCATGCTCTCCTTAAGCTCGACGACGGTCGCCATGTCCAACCTCTCCACGGGCAGGACAGCCTTATACCATGTGACGATGGTGCCCGCCAGGTATCCGCCTATATTGTCGTAGCCGAGCCTGACGAGGCCGCGGGCCACGTAGTCGAGGTGGCTCTGGTCCCCTAAAATCAGCAGTATGGGCTTGTCGTGGGGGAGCACCCAGCCCGCGAGGCCGAGCCGCATCAGGTTCAGGCTATATGAGCCCTTTATGTGCCCCGCTCCGAAAGCCGGGGGTGGCCGGGTATCCACGACGACGGCTCCGCGATCCATCATCTCACTGAACTCCACGGGCTTGAGGGCAGGGGGATTCGGGCCGCATCCAACGAAGGGGGCGCCCTCGACGTTGAGCTTCTCCATCATGCTGAAATAGGGCGCGTACTCGTGGTGCTCATTTACCTTGATGTCGATGAACTCCTCCCTCGTCTTCTGGAGCATAGGGCTCATTAGGCGCTCGAGCCCGAGGGTGCTCAGCTCTCGGTCCGCGATGCTTCCTCCGCATACCGAGCCGGAACCGTGGGCCGGGCACAGGACGACGTGGTCGCCCAGGGGCAGAAGCTTCTCGAAGATGCTTTTATAGAGGTTCTCCGACCACTCCCTCCTCTTCCCAGGGCCCCCGAAGTCGGTCCGCCCTACGTCGCCGACAAACAGGGTATCCCCCGTGCAGACTAACACGGTCTCCTCCCCCATGGAGAGGTCGACGACCGCGTATGAGGCGCAACCCGGGGTGTGGCCGGGGGTGTGGATGGCCTTGACCTTCAGATTGCCGACCCTGAACTCTTGACCGTCCTTCAGGGTCATGCCGTACTTGAACTCCGGCCAGGGCCCATGGTAGATCTCAGCGCCCGTCATGCTGGCGAGTTCTCTTGAGCCTATGACGTAGTCCTCGTTCCGGTGGGTCTCGAAGACGTACTTGATCCTGACCCCATATTTCTGGGCAACGTCGACATACGCCCTGCAGTCCCGCTGGGGGTCAACGACGAAGGCCTCGCCCCCGGAGCCTATGAAGTACGAGAGGTGGGATACTATCTCGGACTTGACCTTCTCAAAAATCATTTCAAAGGACAATCTACAATAGAATATAAATGTGTTTACTGGTCTTGGTAGAGGAAAAGCTGCCACCAGAAGCAGAAACGGAAGGTGCAAGACCTAGATGAATTTCTCAATAAGGTTCGCATCGGTCGTCGCCTTGACGGTGCTGGTCCTACTGCTACCTGCCCCTAGCGGCCTGCATGCAGATGGGAAAAAGGGCATAGCCGCGTTTGTCTTCACGGCGAGCATCTTCGCGCTGCAGCCCGTGCCCCTCCCCTTCGCCGGCCTGATGGTGCCCGTGGTCCTCGCGCTGCTCGGTGTGGCGAGCCCCGCCCAGGCCTTCGAGACCCTGTCAAGGCCCATAATAATACTGATACTTGGAAGCCTCTTCCTCGCCGAGGCCCTGAGGAAACACGGCGTGACGAGGAGGCTCGCGCTGGCCTCCATAGTTGCCTCGGGGGGAGGCGTGAACCGTCTCCTTCTGGGGATGATGGGCATAGCTGGAATGCTCTCCATGTGGATGGAGAACACCGCCACAGCCGCGGTGCTCATCCCCGTCGCCCTCACCATATCAAACCAGATCACGGACGAGGAAAGCTCGCGCGAGATCCTCATCCTTCTAGTCATGGGGATAGCCTATGCCGCGAGCCTCGGCGGCATGGCCACTGTCACGGGGTCGGCCTCCAACGCGATCGCATCGGGCTTCCTATCCGCGGTGAGGCCTTGGGCCTTCATCGACTGGATGCGCTATGGGCTGCTATCCTTCCTGCTGATATTCCCAATGACCTGGTGGGTACTCCCCAGGCTGTTGAAGGTGAGGATGGTCAGCCTCGATTTATCTCGGGCAAGGCAGGGCCTGCGCAACCTGGGTCCATTACGCGCCGTGGAATTGGAAACGATGATCACGCTGGCGGTGACGGTCTTCTTCTGGATATCCGGACCTTCCCTTGAGCCGATTCTTGGCCTTCCCCCCGCAACCCTATCGCCGGCCATAGTGGCTATGATAGCTGTGGCCTACCTGGCGGTACGCGGGGTCATCGAGTGGGAGGACGTCAGAGGCGTGAGCTGGGGGATGTTCTTCGCTATATCCGCCGGGCTCGCGCTGGGGGAGGCGCTCGTGAGGAGTGGGGCGACGGATTGGCTAGCGGGGCTCATCAGCCCCGTCATCAGGGGGACGCCCATAATCGTCGGCCTGCTGTTCCTCGTCTTCATGTCCTCCCTCCTCACCAACGTCGTCAACAACGCCACGGTGGCCGCCGTCTTCGTCCCCATTCTCATAAGCATCGCGCGGCATGATCCATCCTTCAACTCGGTTCAGCTTGTCCTCCCTCTAACCCTCGCCACCACATTCGGGTACGCACTCCCATCGGCCTCAGGTCGTATGGCCCTCATCTCGGCCACCGGCATCGTCGACAGGAGAATCATGCTGTCATCGTTGACGTGATGGAGGTGTTCGTTCCTTGCGTGTCCTAGTTGTTGGAGCCGGTCGCGTCGGCTCGAAGGTCCTGCTCCAGCTCAAGAAGAACCCGAGCATCGCCGTGTTCACCGTCGACCCGAGGGAGGAGCCCCAGGCCGTCAGTGAGGGCATCATCGATATCGTTGACTACAGGAGGGAGTTGACGCCTAGGGACCTGGAGGAGGTCGTCCGACTGGTGGTCCCCGATCTGGTGCTTGTGACCACATCAGCGGATGACATTAGTCGGACCGGGGTTCCGGGTCTTGACATGCTCGTCGAGGCCCTCAGAGGGGAGCTGGAGGCGACAGCGGATGTGCCCATCATAGCGGTGGCCCGGTCGAGCGTCTGACCTCGCGCGCGATGTCAAGAGGCATGACAGGATGCTGCCGAGGCTCCTAGAGTCATGGCGGTGACGAGGCGTCGGCACCTCCGTCCTCTGAAGGTGGGTCGTGTCTACGATATCGATAGGGATTGGTTCTACAGGACCTGCAACAAGGTTCGGATCACCAGGGGTCCACAGGCAGCGTCTCGGAGACATATCTCGCGGGATGAAGGCCCTGGAGGAGGACGGTTATACCTCGAGGAGTTCAAGAGGTTGTGGGAGCGCGTCGACGGAGGTTGGGACCCTGACGAGGCGGTCTTGGGCTATGAGCTCAGTGTCGTGGATTCTCTGGCTCGCCCTCGGAGCCTCGATGGGTTCTTCGGGAGATAGCTCTGTTAGGCCTCTCTCGCATGCTGAAGAATTAATCGCTCACCCCTCTCCTGCACGCTCCACAGTCACCTTGTAGACCTTCTCCCAGGGATTGGTCCCCATCGAGGCGTAGAAGACGTTGCCGTACTCCCCGCGCTCGAGGGCCGACGCCTCGGAGAAGAAGCAGTCGAAGCGTTCGATCTCCTGGTAGCCGTCAAGCCCCATGAGGTATTGCTCCTTCAGGTAGGCCGTGTGTCCTCTTGACAGTTGTCGGGCTTCCTTCGGCAGATGTTCAATCCGGCCGTTGCGGCTAACTGTTATAAACAGGGGCGTGCTGACCCGTTTCCTCGGGTATTCAACCGGCTCCGCCTGGATCTGTGTACGCGGCCTGCTCGATCCGGTCTGGGATATCCCGAGAATCGCGAGGGCAGGGAGCATGTCTCCGGTAGCGAGTTGATGATGTCCCGCCACGGGTTCCTCGGATACGCTGTCCGTCGTTTTTTCCGCCTGGGCGAGGGGCTTACGTATTATAGGCCTATGCTGTATCTGTGTCTGAGTGGCCATGGCGGCGATGTGGCTCTCATCGTGGGCCGGCTTCAGAAAATAGTGGTATGTGCGGCCCTTCTTCACGTGTTGGAGTATTCCCCTCGCCTCCATATAGTTCAAGACACCGTATGCGGCGGAGTCGCTCACGCCCAGGAGCTTCGCGACCTCTCCGCACGTTAAGGGTTCACCTTCTTCAGACATGTACTGCTTCAGTTTGGGGACAGCTGTATCGAGTAAGTTTTTCCGGGTCATTCATCCGATCTCCATAGGTTTATGACCGTCGCTAGATACAGAGGCGACATTGATTCATTCAATGATATAAAATGTTGAAGCTTTTAACTCTTTCCCATTGCGCAGCTTACCCCTAATGCTCTCGCAATATGGTTTCGACTAATCCACATGAGAGAATGGGCGTTCTATCGTATAGCTTATAGAACCATAAGCATCTCCGATACTTGGATGCCCACAGGAGGACTGGGAGCTCACCGGCTTCCGATACGGGGGCAGAGACGGCTTTTACCCGCCCGAAGAGGCCCTCTACGTCATCAACCTACTCCTAGAAGCCGACCACGAGGGCCTCAGCGACATCGAGGAAATCATCGGCAACTTCGGAACACTCTGATTCCTCTGAGAAAGCCAATAAAGAACCGGACCATCGCTTACGCCGAGGTCGACGCTCATATCCACATGGGCGCGCGACGAGGGGCCAAAAGAGTCGAAAAGACCTTCAACTGTATAAGAGAGAGGGCGATCCCGAATGAGCGTGTACTTATCGTTTCTTTAAATCCTCGATCAGCTCGACCATGAGGTCTACGAGGGCGTTGTGGAGCTTCTCTCCCTTCTCCCTCGACGCGTGCACGGGGTAGCTCCCGGCGCCCCCGGTGGTCCTCTTCAGTTCCTCGAACTCCTCTCCGGCGGGAGGCCTATGGGGGACCCAGACCTCCTCGACCTTCTTCCTCGGCGGGGGAGTGATCTCGACGGCCTTCTCCATCTCCACCAGGGCCGGATGGAGGAAGAGCATGTGAGAGGTCTCCATCTCATCCCCGTGGCCTATCTCGGGGATGTCCAGTTCTCGCCTGATCCCCTCGCTCATGGGGTACGGGTCCAGCAGCGTGACGGACGCGTCGGTCTCGGACCGCACCCTCGCCGCGGCCTGCTGCAGCGGCGGCAGGTTCGCCATCCTGTGGCCGTTGACGATCACGATCCTCCCGAACCCGTGGTGGGCCAGCGAGCGGCACACATCGACCACCAGCTCGGTCAGCACCTCGGGCCTCAGGGTCACCGTCCCCGGGAGCCACATGTGATGCGGGGACCAGCCGAACCAGATGGGAGGCGCGACGACGGCCCCCGTCCTCCGGGCCGCGTCCTCCGCTAGGCCGATCGCGTTGAACGAGTCTGTTCCGAGGGGCAGATGCCTCCCGTGCTGCTCGGTGGACCCCACGGGGACTATGGCCACCCCGCCGCTCCGGCCCAGGGCCTCCTCGACCTCCTCCCACTTCATCTCCTGAAGCCGAACCCTCATATAGGGCACCAACGAGATCACTACGCTTTTCTACGATAAGAAAGTTGTTTGAATTGGATGATGTATGGCCATGATATGGCAGAGGGTTGACAGCCCATCGAAGGAGGTTCTCGAGGCCCGCGCCGCCGACGCGGATACGCTGCTCAGGGTGCGCGCCTGGGAGGTCGAAGAGAGCCCCAGCGACCTCGGCTACAGGGCGGTTAGGGGCTGGCCTAGGCTGCCTCGGGGCTGGAAGCTCGGGCAGGTGGCGGGGGTCGCCGCCGACGCCGCGGAACGCTACTATATATATCAACGTGGGAGCGAGGCGCCTCCGCTCATCTGCTTCAACCGAGAGGGCGAGTGCCTTGGTTCCTGGGGCGAGGGCCTCTACGTCCGCCCCCACATGGCCAAGTGCGACGAGGAAGATAACATCTGGCTGATCGACGACGGCGGCCACGCCCTCTACCTCCACTCGCCGGAGGGAGAGCTCCTGAGGACCCTGGGCACGGCGGGAGCCCCAGGCGAGGATGGAAGCCACTTCGACAGGCCCACGGACATCGCCTTCGGCCCGAGTGGCGAGTTCTACGTCTCGGACGGGTACGGCAACAGGCGCGTCGCCCGCTTCGACGAAGACCTCGGGTTCCTCGGCCAGTGGGGCTCCGAGGGGCTCGGGGAAGGCCAGTTCGTCCTCCCCCACGCAATCACGACGGACGCCGAGGGCCTGGTGTACGTGGCGGATCGCAACAGGTGGCGCGTGCAGATCTTCAGCCCCGAGGGCCGATTCCTGAGGCAGTGGACGCACATAGGGAAGCCCTTCGGAATCGTCCACACGGAGGACGGATATCTGTGGATATGCGATGGAACGAACGCCCGGGTGACCAAGGTGGACAGAAGGGGGAAGGTGGAGGGGTTCTTCGGCGCCCCGGGAGGCGGCATCGGGCAGCTCTCGACGGCACACGATCTGGCGGTCGCCCCGAACGGCGACATCCTATTGGCCCACCTGGATGGCAGAGCCCAGCTCTTCTCTCGAACGTGATCAGCGTCAAGACCGGATACCAACAGACGAAAACGAATCACTTGATTCGCCTGCGAAAATAGAGGACTTATCGTTCCTCGGGCGGCTTCACGTCCCGAAACGTGAAATAGAGGGCGAGATCGTAGGCAGCCTTCAGCCCTCCCGCGATGAGAAAGGGGAGGGACATCCCCATGAACTCCATGATGAACCCGGCCAAGCTGGGGCTGACCGCAAGGGTCAGGCTTCGCGGCAGATTGATGAGGCCCGCCACCCGGCTCCTCTCCTCAGGCTTCGCGATCGCCATCACGTAGGATTCCCGTGTGGGTACATCCATCTGTCCGAGCAGTGCGCGGCAGAGGTAGAGGGTCGTTGACGCAGCAAGTGTGGGCATATATGGGATCGACATCGTCATCATGTTCGAAGGCAGATGGCTGTAGACCATGGTGTTTATGAGGCCTATGCGCTCGGAGATACGGGCTGCCAGAATGAAGGAGGCGGCGGACAGGAGACTGGATACCGAGAATATGAGACCGATGACGCTCATCTCAAGGCCGAACTTCTTGAAGAACCAGTATGAGACAAGGCTTGAGTTGATGAGCCCGCCACCGAAGGCGTCCATGCTGAACAGGAACGAGAGCCTCAACACGTTTCCCCTGGTCTGAGGCGACAGAGGCGGAATATCCCTCCTCTCGGCCACGACAACCTCCGCCTTCTCAGAGAGCCGCGAATAGATCAAGACCGTGAAGAGATTTAGTAAGGCGTAGACGCCGAACATAGCCCTATAGGACGCAATCTCGGAGAGGGAGAACCAGCCCTGGAGCAGGACGACCATCCCCGTGAACAGAGAGCCCGCCGATACAGCGATGGAGTCAAGGGTGCTCCTGATGGCGTACATACGCGTTCTCATCGCATCGGGGCAGCACTGAGCTAGGATGACCCTCTCGATCATGTTGGTGGGACCAAATCCGCCTCTGTAACCCAGCGTTGAGATTATCGCCACCGGAATGAGAAATACAAGTTCCGAGACAGCGGAAAAGATAGCGCCTGAGAATAGCGCGAGAATCCCGAAGAGGATGAGAATCCTCCTGCGGCCGATGCGGTCGACGAGAAAACCCGTCACAAGGTTGTAGGCCGAGGAGCATAAGAGGCCGCCCGTTAGGACGAGACCTATCTGCCAGATAGGGAGCCCTATGAGACCCAGGTATACCGCGAAGAAAACGGAGACGAAGCCGCTCGCGAACGACTGGAAGGGCCTCACGGCTATGAGGAGCTTGCCATCTCTAGAGAGCCAGCTCAACATCCTCAACCCTCAGCTGAGCGCCATTGTCTGTCCCGATGAGGTCGATCGAGGGTATAGTTCCCTTCAAACCTCGAACATCCTCCCTCTCTTCTCGGCCCCTTCCGGCAGTGACCATTCAAGCTCCAACGCTATCTCCAGGCCTGTGTCCCCCAAGCGTAGAGGAATTCGACCTACAAAGGCTCCGCCGGCTCAACAATGGCGGCCCCAAGAACGGGAAAGACCTACGATACGTGGAAACGCCCCGCCTTTAAACCCTTCCCCCATCCCCACGAGGTCTCCCGCCTCATCCTTGAGATACCGTAACTAGACCCGGAAGATGTGATGAGCCAAATACCATATTTCCAATGTCGATACATGCTCACCTTTCTTATTTAAGGCAACGTAGACACCGTAAATCGGGGATGGACTTGGGGGGAGAGACGGGAGAAAGAGTTACCATAAGGGGCACATTCCTGGCCCTGATACTTATAGGCTTCTTCGCCCGCCTCAGCTACAGCATGGCTCGGACGCCCGTCCTGGCTCTTTTCGCAAAGGCTCTGGGCGCCTCCTCCGCCATGATCGGGCTGGTCGTGGGGATGTCCACCGTGACGGGCATCTTCTTCAAGGCCCCCGCCGGGACCCTCTCAGACATTTACGGAAGGAGAGCGGCCCTCCTGGCCTCGATGATGATCTTCGGCCTCATGCCGTTCACCTACTTCTTCGTCTACGACTACCGCCTCCTGACGGTCATACGGTTCCTCCATGGCTTCGCCACGGCCATCTACGGCCCCGTGGCCATGGCCGTCATCATGGACATCGCCGGGGACAGGAAGGGGCAGCTCGTCGGGACCTACTCGTCGGCGTCCGCATTGGGGGGTCTTCTGGCGGCGCCGCTGGGAGGCGGGCTTCTTCAGCTCCTTGGAGGCGTCGATCCCGCGCTGGAGGTCTTCAGGTCCGTCTACCTCGTCATAGGGGCCGTCGGCAGCGTCTCGCTCCTCCTGGTCCTCGTTCTATGGAGGCGCCTCCCGAGCAGGGCCTCCCCGGCGCCTCCGAAAATCGGGGACGTCGTGAGAAAGTTCAGGGAGGATGTAAAGGCCGTGATCACCGACATGCAGGTATTGCTGACGAGTAGCATGGAGGGCGTGCAGAACCTCACCGTCGGAGCCCTCGAAGCCTTCCTCCCCGTCTACGTGACGGTGACCGCGGGATTAACGCCCTTCCACGCTGGCGTCCTATGGGGCGTGCAGCTCGTCGTCCTGATGCTGGCTCGCCCTATGATGGGCAGGGCCTCGGACATCTACGGGAGGAAGCCTCTGATAACAGCGGGGATGGTCATCTGCACGGCGTCATTCATCTTCTTCCCGATGACAACGGATTTTATCCTATTGTGCGGTCTCACGCTCATATTTGGCTTAGGCGAGTCCATGGTGACATCCTCAACTGCAGCATTGGTTGCGGAGATGACGAAGGCGCGCGGCTTCGGGACCTCCATGGGTGTCTTCGGCAGCCTCTGGGATATCGGGCACGCGACGGGGCCGATTGCCACGGGCTTTCTCCTCACGCGCTTGAGCTATGTCCCGGCCTTCGGGTTGATCTCCCTAACCCTTCTCATAGCCACCATCCCATTCCAACTTTTTGTCAAGGAGTCTAGAAAATCGTAGTATTAGGAGCCCCGGGCGGGATTCGAACCCGCGGCCAACAGCTTACAAGGCTGCCGCTCTGGCCTCTGAGCTACCGGGGCGCATCCATGAATAATCGGGCGCTGCATATATTTTTAGATGGATGATGATCGTGGGCAGAGGCCGAATGTATGGGCCTCTATGGGTTTGAAGGCCATGGATCCAGGAGCACTTTGACGGCGTCGCCCTCCCTGCTCACGAACCTCCTGAAAGCCTCGTCCACCTCCCGTAGGGGATGGATGTGGGTCACGACCTTGTCCAGGTCGAATCTCCCTGACCGTATGATCTTGATGGCGTCCTGGTACGCGTGGGCGCTGAGGTAGGATGTCCTCACGTCGAGCTCCGATGAGAGCAGCTCCGAATCGGGCTCTATGGTCAACCCCCTTCCGCCCGTCAGGCCCACGAGGACGACCCTGCCGCCCCTCCTCGCCATCTTCAGCGACTGCGCCTGGGCCGAGGGCGTGCCCGCCGTCTCGAAGACGATGTCCGCGCCGGAGCCGCCCAGGAGCCGCTTCACCTCCTCGACGGGCTCCCGGGCCTCGGTGACGTTCACGGAGCCGTCGGCGCCCAGGGCCTCCCCAAGCTCAAGCCGCGAATCCCTCGTCCCCATCAGGATTACGGGGTCAGCCCCCGCGGCCTTGGCGGCGACGACGGCCATCAGCCCTATCGTGCCGGGGCCGACCACGACGACGGACTCCTGGGACCTGACGCCCCCCCTCTTGACGGCCCGCGCCGAGACGGCCAGGGGCTCCACCAGGGCCGTCTCCTTCCAGTCGACGTTCCCCCTGAGCCTGTGGACGATGGCGTTCTCGGGGACGTAGAGGAACTGGGAGTACCCGCCCCAGAGGGCCGTCGGCGGCCTCGTGACGGGGATGTTGCAGCCGTATTGGGCCCCGTTCCCGGGGAAGATGGAGCGGTCGTCGGTGACGCAGAGGTTGTAATAGCCCCTCCGGCACCAGTCACACCTGTGGCAAGGGATGATCATCTCCACCGCCACCGGGTCGCCCATCTCCAGCCCCCGCCAAGCCAGTGCCTCGCCGCCGGCGTCGGCCACCTCCCCGATGAACTCGTGGCCGAGGATCAACGGGTAAGGCGGGTTCCAGTGTCCCTCCCATAGGTGGATGTCGCTCCCGCACACGCCGCAGTACCTCACCTTCATGAGGAGGTCCCTCGGCCCGAGCCTCGGCTTCTCGAACCCCTGTATCTCGATCCTCCTCGGCGCGGTCAGGACGGCGGCGG
>Ga0111229_161_pt1 | contig 21286 bp, 22 predicted proteins | sample DeeMarSWOR152_54_FD_80383 | JGI IMG/M metagenome (GOLD analysis project Ga0111229, IMG submission 80383) | Crenarchaeota group-15 archaeon DG-45 | reverse complement strand
ATCGACAGCCCCGTCGCGGCCTGGCTGATGATGAGGCGGGGCGCGGAGGTCCTCCCCCTGTTCATGGACCAGAGGCCCCACGTGGGCCAGGGCTACGTCGACCGGGTCGAGAGGGCCTTCGAGGCCGTGGCGAGGCACGTGCCATCGGAAGGCTTCGGGCTCCACGCTGCCCCCTTCGACCAAGTCATGGACAGGATCATGGATGCCCCCGCGCCGAGCCTGCGCTGCGTCCTCTGCAAGCGCTCCATGTACCGGGTCGCCGCGGCCTTCGCGGCCCGGAGGCGGGCGAGGGGCATCGTCACCGGCGAGAGCCTCGGCCAGGTCGCGTCCCAGACCCTCGACAACCTCTACGTCCTGGACGGCGCCGCCGACATGCCGGTGTTCCGGCCCCTCATCGGCATGGACAAGGTGGAGATCGAGGACCTCGCCCGGAGGATCGGCACCTACGACATCTCGGCTCGGAGGGTCGACGGCTGCACCGCCGTCCCCGACAGGCCCACCACCAGGGCCCGGCTGGAGGAGGTCGCGGAGCTGGAGGAGGGGCTGGGCCTGGTTGAGCTCTGCGTGGAAGCATCAGGGAGCATCGTGGAGAAGGACCTCGATGGGAGTCGAGCGCGGGCGCAAAGATGATCCGCTCGTGGGCAACAGGCCGATAATGTAGATGGAAGGATGAGCGCGCATCGGGGTGGGCCGCGCCGCCGAGATCCTTGCTCCAGATGACAACCGTATTTTAAAGCTGTTTCGGGGTGGTTGCTCGCGCTCGTCGGCTGAGAAGGAAGAGAGGAAAGCCCGAACGATATATGAGGCTGGTCCGCCTGCCCCTGCCGTCCAATCCTACCTTCAAGACATGGTGGAAGAAAAGAGGGGCCGAGTCCGGACCAGAGCCTGCTGAGATAATATATATTTGAATTATGTAATTATAAGTTGTGAAGATAAGAAATTGGATCAGAGGATCGACAGCCTTTTTCATTCCCTTCATCATTCGTATTATGCCTGAGCTACTAATCCGATTTCCCGTAGGATATGACACATCCCATTATATCTGGGCGATCCTAAACTATCGTAGGGTCGAAGTATTCCCATTATTTAATGGATTATATGCCCCTCTCATCTACTTCGTACTACATGTATTCCATCTGGTGACCGGTGTCTCTCCATTAATTTTGATGAAGGTTTTACCCTCCGCCTTTTTTGGTCTGTTGAGCTGGAGCGTATACAGGTACGGAGAGAAAACCGTTGACGGCCGCTTCGGCCTCGTGATGTCTCTGCTCTTCGCGCTTAACTTATCCTCTCTTCGTTTAAGCTGGGATCTTCACAAACAGGTTTTAGCCTTCGCTTTTCTAATGATGGCGCTGCTACTGCTCAAGGAAGAGTTAAATTTGAAACGGGGCGTCACCTTCTCTATCTTTATAACCCTCTCGATTTTAACTCATCAGATAACCGTAATACCTCTCGGCTTCATTATTCTATATCAATCTATTAGAAGCAATAATTGGAAGCTCCTCGCACTATTAGTTCTTGCTGCTTTAACCACGTCTCCATTCGTGTTTAGATACTTATATCCCTTGATACTCCCTATATTCTCTCTTCCCTCCATAACTAAATCTCTTTTATTCGTCGTTTACGCCATGCCCGTCCTTGTCATTCTCGGTCTCTTTGATCTGTACACCGGACAAGATACACGGGATAGAGGGGTCATGACCTGTTTTCTCGCCGCTTCATTCATCTTCTCCTTGATCACTCGGGGAGAAGGCTTCGAATACGACGGATGGAGATTTGCTGCCCTAATGGCTATACCGCTCTCCTTCTATGCAGCGCAAGGGGCCCTAAAAATTCAATCCGCCTTCCCCTTGAAAAGACCCTGGGCCGTCGCCGCCATCGTCATCGTATCTGGAGCCTACGTTGCTCCCATGCTCACGGGAAACAACTCCGTTTTAATCTTCAAATTTATGCCAATGAACTTCAGCGACAACATCTTCCCCTGGAGGGCCCAGCACGAGCTTGAGGCCCTCATAGAGTCAGCCAAGTGGTGCGTCGAGAACACGCCCAGAGACGCCATCATCCTCACCGAGGACTCCATGGGAGACTGGGTAAAAATATACGCAGAGCGACAGATCCATCTTTGGTGGGACATAGAATACAAAGACGTGCTCGACTGGGCCCGCGACAGAAACGAATGCGTCTACGTGATCTGGTGGAATATCGACGCGCCCAACCTCAAAATCGTCGCCGAAAATCTCACCCCAGGGAGCAAACTGAAGGTGATGGAGCTCATAAAACCCGCCTGAAAATCGCGCGCGTGGTTCCCTCCCATCAGCGTCTCACGCAGCCCTGAGTGTTTAGGTCTCCGCGTCGCATGGGTTGGGAAAGGTAAATATCCGGGGCACGCCCATCTAGCGTGGGGTGCCGGATTGTCGAAGCTTCCCCTGGAGGCCCTGGCCGAGGGCATCGACCTCGACTTCGAGGAGATGGAGGAGCACTGGAACAGCTACAGGCTGAGCGACGGGACGACCCTGAAGGTGAGGCTCATCCTACGGGGCGTCAAGCGCCTCAAGGGGTTCGAGCCAGACGGGATGCCCATCTACGCCATCACGTCCATCAACGTCGTCCGGGCCGTCGACGTCCCCGAGGGGCTGAGGGCCAGGCCCAAGAAATCGGAGATCCCGCCCGTGTGAGGCCCATCGAGGGGCAGTGAAGGTTGAGGCTCAAACTCGTCGCGCACACGCCGGACGTCGAGGCCCTCATCGCCACGGCGATGCTGACGACGACCAGCGGCTCCGGCCCCTCCGCGATCTTCCGCAGGCTTTCGCGGGACCCGACGCGGGTAGCTAGGCTCGTGGGCAGGCTCGAGGCCCAGCACGGGAGCATACTCGAGCATAACAGGTTCTGCTGGATACTGGAAGCCGTCGAGGGGGAGGTCTTGGACATCCTCCTGAAGAGCCGATTCTTCAATTTCACCCGCCTCGACGAATCGAGGTGGATGCTGAGCTGCAACCTCAGGACCGCCGTCGAGTGCGCCCAGGGCAGCCGGGACCCCTTTGCCGAGGCCCTGGTCGATTCCATCCGAGGGGCCGCTCCGACCATCGTCAGCAGCATGGAGGCATGAACGCCTTGAAGGTGGAGCTGCTGAGCTGCACGCCCGCGGACCATATACGAGGCGCGCTGGGCGGCATGGATCTCCCGGATGCGGAGCTGCTCCCCCATCTATCCTACACCTTCGCCATCGAGAGGATCAGCCGTTCATGCAGCCATCAACTGGTCCGTCACAGGGTCGCCTCCTACGCGCAGCAGAGCCAGCGGTTCATCGAGGTGGAGCGGCTGAGAGAGCACACCGTCGTCCCTGAGACGGCCTCGGAGAGGGCTCCCGACGTCTTCGACGCCTACATCGAGGCGGCGAGCAGGACATACCACGGGCTCTTGGAGAGGGGCGTGCCGAGGGAGGACGCCCGCTTCGTGCTGCCCAACGCGACGGAGACCAGCCTCCTGATGACCATGGACGGCCGGTCCCTCCTCCACTTCCTCGGCCTCAGGTGCTGCAACCGCGCCCAGTGGGAGATCAAGGCCCTGGCAGACGCCATGCTCGCCCAGGTCAGGGCCGCCGAGCCGGGGCTGTTCAGGGGGGCCGGCCCCTACTGCTACCAGCTCGGCCGCTGCCCGGAGGGTCGGTTCTCATGCGGCAGGGTGCAGGAGGTGAGGGACCGGTACAGCCGCTTGGCGCTGGCCGAACACGGGGATTCCGGTTCGACCCGGGCGGCCTCCGATTAAAAGGTTATTAGAGGCGATGAGCCATAGGCTTTGATAATACCGCCTCCCGGGGCTCGCGATGATTCCGGAGATGCTTAGGGCCAGCGTCGGAACCGCCGCCGTCATGGGGCTGGTCCGGAGCCGCCTCGACGTCAAGCCGACGACGGCCTACCTGATGACCTACACGGAGGGCAGCTGCGTGGCCAACTGCTCCTTCTGTCCCCAGGCCCGGGAGAGCCCATCCAGGAAGTCCCTTCTGTCCAGGGTCATCTGGCCGGCCTTCCCCACCGAGAGGGTCCTGGGAGGGCTGAGGCGGCCGATCGAGGGCGCCTTCGAGAGGGTCTGCATCCAGGCCGTCAACTACCCCGGGTTCCTCGACGACGTCACCGCCATCCTGAGGGCGGCCAGGGAGGCCGCCGGACTCCCCGTCTCCCTGGACACCCCTCCTTTGGCCAGGGGGAGCTTGGAGAGGCTGAGGGGCGCCGGTTTGGATCGGATCGGCATACCCCTGGACGCGGCGACCCCGGAGCTCTTCGACCGGGTAAAGGGGAAGCTGGCGGGGGGCCCATATCGTTGGGAGGGGCACCTCAGGGCCCTGGAGGCGGCCGTCGAGGTCTTCGGCTCCGGGAGGGTCATGTCCAACCTCATCGTCGGCCTCGGCGAGACGGAGGAGGAGGCTGCGGCCCTCATCCAGCGGCTCACGGACACGGGCGTGGAGACGGCGCTGTTCGCCTTCACCCCCGTCCCGGGCACCGCCCTCGCCGGCCGGCCCCAGCCGCCCCTGGCGGCCTACCGGCGGGTCCAGCTCGCGAGGCACCTCATCGCGGCGGGGCTGGCCCGCTTGGAGGAGATGGCGTTCGACGGGGAGGGGAGGCTGAGGGGCTTCGGCGCGGACGCGGAGGCCGTCGAGGAGGTCCTCCTCAGCGGGGAGGCGTTCCGGACCTCCGGCTGCCCCGGGTGCAACCGCCCCTACTACAACGAGCGGCCGTCCGGCCCCCTCTACAACTACCCCCGAGGGCTGACCCGAAAGGAGGCTCATCAGGAGGCGGCGGCCCTGGGAGTCGATGTAATTTGAAGGCGGCTCTGCCGCACGCGACCTGGCGGCTGCTCAGCACGGGGCTCTCCGATGGGGCGTCCAACATGGCCGTCGACGAGGCCATCATGCGGGCCGTGGCCGAGGGGGGATCGCCTCCCACGCTGCGGTTCTACGGGTGGCAGCCGCCATGCGTCTCGGTCGGCTACGCGCAGCCACTGCACGAGGTCGACCTCGACATGTGCCGGCGCAGGGGATACGCCTGGGTGCGGCGGCCGACGGGGGGGCGCGCGGTCCTCCACATCGACGAGCTGACGTACAGCGTCGTCGCCCCCCACGGGGAGCCCAGGGTGGCGGGCGACATCCTGACCTCGTACCGGAGGCTGAGCCTGGGGCTGGTGGCGGGGCTCCGCTCCCTCGGCTGCGATGTCCACCAAGCCGGGCTGCTAGACGCCGGCCATGGCGACGAGTCCGCCGCCTGCTTCGACATGCCCTCCCACTACGAGGTGACGGCGCTGGGGCGGAAGCTGGTGGGGAGCGCGCAGGTCCGCCGGAGGGGCGTGGTCCTGCAGCACGGCGCGCTGCCTCTCACGGGCGACGTTTCCCGCCTCGCCGATGCGCTGGCCCTGCCGGAACTGGATAGGGAGAGGCTCCGAGGCAAGCTTCGCCAGAAAGCTGTTGCCCTGGACGAGGCGCTGGGGCGCGCCGCGTCCTTCGATGAGGCCGCCGAGGCCCTGGCCGGGGGGTTCGCCGAGGCCCTGAACCTCACTCTGGAGCCCGGAGCCCTGTTCGACGAGGAGCGGGCCGAGGTTGACCGTCTGAGGTCATGGTATTCGGGGGACGAATGGACGTTCAGCAGGTAGAGCCGGGCAGGATCGTCCTCCATCCGCTGGAGTTTTGATCATGTTCGGCCCCTTGAGCTGACAACCTCTGGTCTGAATCCTTGGCGGAGCAGGCGGTCAGCCGGCGGTTCTCGCCCTTCGACAGCATCAGAAGCCGTATGGCTGCTCTCTCCTCTCCTTCTCGGCGTCGATGTGGGAGACCGCGTAGGCGACCGTCTTCCCGTCGGGGGAGAGCTGCTCGCCCGCAGGAACATGAGCCTGAACAGGTCCTCGGGCTTCATGGTCCGAAGACCTTTTCTTCCGTTCATGAGATTCTCACTGTTAGAGGTAGCTGCCTGTAGAAACAATTTAACCCCAAACCCAAACCCCCTCTCTCTCCAAACACACACAAAAAAACACGCATGCGCGCTGAAGGTGTATATGTGTGAATGTTTTAGTTTAAGTTTGAGAGAGAGAAGGATAAAATTTAACCTTTTCCCAAAATGGTCATCTACCGGGGATTATCGTACCATTTATCGACGTGAATCCTGTCCTCAGTCTTAATCTCTATCTGTTTAGTCCTAGTTGCGCCCTCCCTTGGATACCCCAACGCGATGAAGCACGGGAACTCGTATCCCTCAGGAATCCCTAGCAGCACTTTCACCTTCGCCCTCTCGTCCTCCATGGGGATCCTGGTGACCCCAAAGATGCCGAGCGAAGCCGCCATCACCAGAATGTTCTCAACACAGCACCAGATCGACGCGAAGGGGTTCAGCGAAGACAACGTCTTCGGCTCAAGGAGCGGTGTGTTTGACTTGTAGCATGGAACTATCAAGCAACCGGCGCCCAGTATCATGGAGAGCTGCTTGGGGATGACGTTTATGTACATCTCGCGCTGTAACTCGTCCGTCATCCCACGTCTGTCGACGAACTCCGCCGCTCCCTCCACGGTGATGGGCTCGCCCGCGCGTGCGCGCGGGATGGGCTCGATGCACTCAACGATCTTCTTCCTTACGGAACGATCCTGTACCACGACGAACTCCCATCGCCTCATGTGGTCATTAGACGGTGCCTTCATACCTGCGTCAATGAGCTTCAAAACGACGTCCATGGGCACAGGCTCGTCTCTGAAGTCGCGGATAGTCATCCGCCTCGAGATAGCTTCAAAGACATCCACAATTAACCCGTCGGTTAAAAAGTATAAAAACATTTTCAAGACAGGCATTGATCATCAAAGACCCCTTTTTTAAGGAGAGTAACGCGAAAAACGATGAAAACACCGTGCGTACTTACTCAAATAGATAAAATTTAAGATAAAATTTAACCCTAAACCCAACTCTTATCCTCAGATGGATTTTCCAGAATGCCTGCATGTTTTATAGCATGAATCGATTTAGTGTTTTTTGATTCATGATGAGCGGCAGCGAACTCGGTCAAGAGGCTATTGGCCTTATCAATCGACTGGCCACGATCATGGTCGTGGCTACGGTCGACGAGGATGGGTCTCCTCGAACAGCTCCCTTTGGCTGGGTATATGCCAAGGATAGCAGGACCCTTCGATTCTCAACATCCCGTGGCCATGACACTTACAAGAACATAGTGAGAGATGGGAGGGTGATGGTCTGCCTCATGGAAGAGGGCAACACGGCCATCAGCATAAAAGGAAATGCCAGAGTCTACAAAGAACGATTAGAAAGCGTAAGCTCTCACATAGCAATCGTTGAGATAGATATCACGAATATTAAAAACGATGTCACTCGTGTCGCAAGCGTTATCTCAGGTATAAAATGCGAAATTGATGAAAGATACGTGGAAATGACCGAAGACGTCTATACAGAAATGATGAGATGAAGAGTCTTTTCGCACGGCATGGAACGTCTCGAAGAGGCGCGTTATCTTCTCAGGGAGCGGTGCTCGAGGCTCCTGGGTATGGAGCAGCATCCATCCAGATGCTTGACATCGAATCCCTGCTTCGCTGCCTTCTCAATCGTGGCTCGGGCGGGCAGGACGATCCTGTCGGCCCCGGCGGCGATGACCAGCTCCTCCGTCCGGGCCTTGTCGTTCCGGGCGCGCATGCATCCCAGGGCGACGCCGGCCCGTGGACACATGAGCCTCGCCGCCGCCACGGCCCTGGCCATGTCCTCGGCTGACGGAGGGTCGACGGCCTCCATGGGGGTGCCCGGCGTCGGTATCAGCCCCAGGATGACGACGAGGTCGGGGTCGAACCCCTGGACCATCCCCAGGGCCGCCGCCTCGCCCCGGATCTCACCGTGGTCGAGGCCGACGCAGATGTGGGGGACGACGCTGGGGACGCCGGCCCCCCGCAGGGCCTCGAGGGTCTCCCGGTAGTCTCCCGCCGTCGCATCGAGGCCGTAGACCCGCCGTATGGTCTCGTCGCTCCCCACGACATCCACGGAGGCGATATCGACGCCCGCTGAGGCGATCTCCTCCGCCTCGGCGGCGTCGAGGAGGCCCGTGTGGACGTTGACGATGAGGCCGGTGTTCTCCTTCGCCCACCTGAGGGCGTCGAGGAATGGCCCCAGGGGCACCCGGCCGCGGGCGTCGGAGCCGCCGCTGACGAGGAGGCCGATGGCCCCCCTGGCCTCCAAGTCCGCGCAGAACCTCCTCAGCTTCGACGGCGTCTCGACGCTCGTCATCCCCTCGAGGTACCGGCCGCCGCAGTGCCTGCACCTCAGGGCGCACCGGGACCCGGTGACGGAGGCGTTGGGGAACCGGGGGAGGGGGTAGTAGAACCGGAGTTCCCTGCCGAGATGGCGGTCTCGGGCCGTTCCGGCCGCCTCCAGCAGCTCGGCGGGGGCGCCCTCCATGGAGAGGATGTACCCGGCCTCCTCCCGCGTGATCCGCTCTCCCCTCCGGGCCGCGTCCAGGACCGATCTCAGCGGCATCAGCCCCTCCCCTCCGGGATGGCGGGGACGCACCTCCTCAGCCTCATGATGGCCCGGAGCCTCTGCTCCCGCCCCATCGTCGCCTCGTCGATGCCGGCCCTCAGGGTGGCGACGGCCTCGTCCATGGCCCCCCTTTCCACGGGGAAGGGGACGCCGTCCTTCCCCCCGAAGGCGAAGCTGAAGCGCACCGGGTCCCGCCAGCTCGGTTCCTCGCCGTAGACGAGCTCCGAGACGAGGGCGAGGCCCCGGACGGTGGAGGGGCCGATGCCCCTGAGGGAGACGAGCTCCTCGTAGCTGCGGGGCTGGAACTCGTAGGCCTCCCTGAGGGCCCTCCAGTTGACGGCGGCCGGCATGACGAGGAGCCTCCGGCCTGGGGCGCCCGCCCACCTCTCCAGGATGCTCTGGCGGGGGGGCGTCGGCCTGGCGAGGAGGCGCTCGATGCGGCGGGGGTCCTCCCTGGCGATGTCGAGGCAGGTCCTCCGGCTCGCCTCGCTCTCGCCCGAGGTCATGTCGAGGGCGGCGGGGAGGCGGCTGTCGCAGAGGATGGCGCCGTGGGGCTCCTCGATGAGGCTGGGGTGGTCCGGCGGCCAGTGGTAGCGGCGGGCGTTCCCCTCCTCCTCGTTAATGCCCTGCTGGACGACGATCCAGTCACCCCGCTCGTCGAAGATGAAGGCGTGGTGGTAGAGGCTGTAGCCGTCCTGGACGAGGCTGTTGTCCACCTTCGCCGCCATCCTGCTCTCGTACCGCAGCTCCTCGATCCGGCCGCTGCCGAGGCCGAGGGCGGCGCCGCGCTCCTCGATCTCCGCCGGCGTCCTCCGGGACGCCCTGCCCTTCCCGCCGGCGACGGCCACGCCGAGTTCCCCGGGGTCGATGGCCTCCTTAAGGGCGCCGCAGGTGACGGTCGTCGTCCCGCTGGAGTGCCAGTCGTAGCCGAGGACGCAGCTCAGGGACTGGAAGAACCAGGGGTCGGAGAGGCGCTCCAGGAGGCCCCGGCGGCCGTGCTCCCGGACGATGACCTTGACTATGCACTCGGCGAGGCTCACCATCCGGCTGAACAGCCACCTGGGCGCCCTGCCGCGGTGGAGCGGGAGCAGGGCCGACGGCCTAGGCCTCACGCCCATCCTCCGAGGTAATGCCGAGGCGCCCCGGATAAATCTGTTCCCCACATCCCCGCGGCTGAGAGGGGGGTGAAAGTGGGCCGCACCCCCGGTCCTCCGCGGGTTTGCGGGCAGGGGTCAACAATCGCTCAGGCCGACGGAGGTGGCGACGCCATCGGTACTGAACCTCCAGCCGATGATCCCGGGCCTCCGGCCCAGGGCCTCCTTCAGGGCCCGGAGGGACTCATCCACCGCCCAGTGTCCCCGGTCCGCGATCCAGCCGGGGAAGTACTGCTCCGCCGTCGCGCGGCGGCCGGTGTAGAAGGCGAGCTCATCCTCGACGAGGTCGACCTGCGCCCCCGGGGCCAGCCCCCTCAGCTCCTCCAAGACGCCGTCCAGGGTCTCGCTTGGGACCAGCCTCCTGTCCACGAGAACCTCACACCGGTCGGGGATGATGGGCCCCTCGCCGGGGCTGCAGGCGATGGCGGTGACGGCCATGGAGCCGGCGCCGAGGAGGAGATGGCTCGGCAGGCTCCGACCGGCCTCCCTGATGCGGTCGATGATGGGAATCATCTCGTAGAGGGCGTTCACGCCGAGATCCGGCATGCTCGCGTGGCTGGTGGCGCCCCGGGTCGTGATCCTGATGACGCACCGCCCCCGCTGCCCCACGCTGAGGGCCAGGTCCGTCGGCTCTCCCAGGACGCAGGCGTCGGGCCTCAGACCTCCCTCGATGAGCCGACGGGTGGCGACGCCCTCGCATGTCTCCTCGTGGACGACGCAGCCGACGGCCACCTCGCCCCGGACCTCGGGGGCCGCGCATCCGTGGATCATGGCCGCGAGGGCGGCCTTCATATCGACGGACCCCCGGCCGTAGAGGACGCCGTCGATCACCTCGGCGGCGTAGGGACCGTGGCTCCAGCTCTCCAGGGAGCCGGGGTCGACGTGGTCCATGTGGCCGTCGAAGAGGATGGTCCTCCCGCCGCCGCGGCGTCCCCGCCGCCCCAGGACGCTCCCCAGCTCGTCCACCTCCACCTCGTAGCCGAGGCCTTCCATCTCGGCCGCGACGAGGTCGGCGATCCGCCCCTCGCCTCCCGAGGGGCTCGGCGTCCTGATGAGCCTCTTCAGGAACTGGATCATGCGGGGCTCGGCGTCCGCCAACCACCTCAGGCGCTCTTCAACCCCGTTCATGGCGGAACCGTCCGCGGTCAGCCGATGAGGCGGCCGTATCTGTCGACCTCCTGCCTGCGGATGCGGGTGCTGGAGATGGGCCTCCCGTCCTCCGCGAGGACCATCCTGATGCAGAAGATGAGGAGGGGCCTCAGCCCCTTGGCCACCCTGCGCCTGTTGATCTCCTCGGCCCCGGGCTCCGTCTCCTCGCTGACGACGATCCCCTCGATCTCGTCGCTGTCGGCGGCCGGCCCGTGGGGGTCGCCGAGGGGGACGATCTCGGCCCTGTCGAGGAAGCCCCGGGCGTCTAGGAACTGCTTGAGGTCGGCGAGGCGCTTCTCGTAGCAGTCGATGTAGTGGGGCTTGTGGAGGGCCTCGGCGAAGGCGTCGGTGGAGAGGCCGATGACGACCCTCCTCGCGACCTTGAAGGCCTCCTCCAAGAGGAACCAATGGCCCTTATGGAGGGCGTCGAAGGTCCCGCCGACGCTCGCAAGCCGCAGACGTCTCTCGACCATCGAGGCAGCCCCTGAACCTCAGTAAAGGGGCGCGCCCGTGGATTTAGCTTTTGGCATGCCCCAATCGTCTCCGGGGGAACGAGTCGCATCCGCCATATATAATTGGTAGGGGGAGCTGCGGACTGAGGGGTTTTCCTGAGCAGGGCCCTGAACTCGGCGTGGGCCTACGCCTCCCATCATGGGCTCACTCGCGCTTAAATAAATCGACCATCTCCTTTCGATCGGATTGGAATGGGCAGGAACAAGAGGTACTCGAGGTACAAGGCGTTCCAGTACCTGGAGCCCGGCGTGGACTACGTGGAGTTCAAGCTCAGGAAGGAGATCGTGGACGAGTGGTGGGAGCCGGTTCCCCTGTCGAAGGACGAGGAGGAGCAGTTCGAGGGGATCATGGAGGGGAGCATCGTCGTCGACCTCCACGCCCACCCCGACGTCGGCACCGAGGACCCGAGGCAGGCCCCCGTGATGAGGAGGGAGGGCAGGAGCTTCCTGGCCTACGAGGCCCTCAGCATCTCGGGCCTCGACTGCGTCTTCGACAACATGATGGACGGCTCGTGCTTCATCAACACCAAGCACGGGTGGGACTGGATGGGGACCGTCCACGACCTGGGGATGAACCTCTGCGACATCGCCCACCAGGACTTCATCGTCCACTGCAGGGGCGTCGAGGACATCGTCGAGGCCCACGAGACGGGCCGGCTGGCGTGGGTGGCCGTCCTGGAGTCGTCGTCGTGCATCGAGAACGAGGTGGACCGGATCGATGTCCTCTACGGCCTCGGCGTCCGGAGCATGGGCCTCTGCTACAGCGAGTCGAACATGCTGGGGTCGGGCCTCAAGGAGATGAGGGACGGCGGCCTCACCGACTTCGGCTACGACGCCGTCGTGCGGATGAACAAGGTCGGCATGCTCATCGACGTGAGCCACACCAGCGACCAGACGGCCCTCGACGCCGCCGAGCTCAGCAGGAGGCCCATCGTCTGCTCCCACTCCGGCGCCAGGGCCCTCACCCCCACGTCTCGGATGTTCCCGGACGAGGTGATACAGGCGATCGCCGAGGGGGGCGGGGTCATGGCCATCGAGGCGGCGCCGAACCTGACGGTCACCGAGAAGCACCCCCTCCACGGCATCGACGCCTACATGGAGCACGTGGAGTACTGCATCGACCTCGTGGGCATCGACCACGTCGGCTGCGGACCGGACACGAACTACTCGGACCACGCGGGGTGGTACCTGGCGAGCCTGGAGATGAGCCCGAGGATGGGGCTGGGCCATCACTCCCGCCCAGGGCGGGGGGAGGAGACCCGCCACCTGGGCATAGACATGGACGTCGAGGCCCTGAAGCGGCTCAGGTACGTCAGGGGGATGGAGAACCCGTCGGAGTGCCTGCAGAACGTGGCCCGGTGGATGGTCAAGCACGGCTACTCGGACGGGGAGATCGCCAAGATCATCGGGGGAAACGCCATGCGGCTCCTCAAGGAGGCCTGGTGAGGCCCGGCATGGGGCCGCCCCTCCGCGACGCCGACAGCTGGGCTAGATGAGGAACTCGCCCCTCTGACCCGACCTCCCCGTCAAGCTCGCGACGGACCCGCCCAAGGGGCCAAGAACCTCCGTTTATTTCTCACGGCGGATTCGCGCTCGATCCAGTCTTTCCAGAAGGGTAGTTGAAAAAATTGGGTTCTATCGGGGCGAGGGCCCGGTCCAGGGCGCTACCTCGCGTAGCTTATCTCCTCGACGTTCCCGCCCTGGTCGACGGCCCCCTCCCACCGGAAGCTGACCTCTCCCTCGTGCTCGATCTCGACGGCGTAGGTGGGTTTCCAGACGACGGGATGGCTGACGTTCACGGTCCAGCCCCCGCCCGTGAACCGCTGGATGGATATGCCCACCAGCCCCTCGGGCGTCAGGTCCTCGAAGGCCCACGCCTCCGGGAGGGGGACCGCCCCCAGCTCGGGGTGGCCCTCGAGGATGTACTGGATGGCCAGATCTGACGACCCTCCCCTCCACTACGGTGACCGCCATCTCGTGGGGCGTGATGACCTGGGCGAGAATCTGCCCCGTCCTGTCGCCGTAGCCCGCGTGCCTGCACTCGAACTCGATGGTGATGACGTACTGGACGGGATGGCTCTCGAGAATCCGGGTCTCGATGACGTCGATGGACTCGGGGATGCCGTCGAACCTAAACGTGGGGCCGTTCCTGAGGAAGTGGATCGCCACCTGCGCGGCTCCCTCCTCCGTGTACACCCCGGCCTGGGCCTGCCAGGCGTAGAGGGCCATGGCGGGGAAGACCCCCGCGATGACCAGGGCCACAACCACGCTCAACCTTGCGTCCATCTCGGTTCGCCAATAGGTGCCCAAGGTCAAGTATAATCCCATCGATTAGAACACCCGTTCAACACAATAGAACGGGGCGGAAACCCCGCATAGACGCGCCGTGTCCACGTGCTAGGTTGACTCAGCTGATGAAAACTCGCCGTCGAAAAGTTCTTGGGAAACGTTCTCATGTTCGGCCCTAATTTTCTGCTTTGAGCAGCGGCCTCGTGCACCTGCTCATCTCCTCCATCTGGGACCTGATGGCCTCCATGTCCATGACTCCCCTCTCCGTCACAACGGCAGTCACAAGCCGGGCCGGGACCACCTCGAAGTAAGGGTTCCTCACCTCCACGCCGGGGAGGCCCTCAGCCACCTCCGCGGCGTCCCCCTCCTCTAGGACGGGGCGCCTCCCGAGGTAGCTCCTCACGTCGAACTTGGATGTCTCGCAGGCCACGTAGAAGGGGATGCCGGCGTCCGCGGCGGCGAGAGCCGCAAGGCAGGTGCCCACCTTGTTGACGACGGAGCCGTCGGCCAGGACGCTGTCCGCCCCCACCAGGGCGACATCGGCCCTCGGGGCGAAGCGGGCCATGGCGGCGTCGATGATGAGGGTGGGCCGGCCTCCCCTGCTCGCCAGCTCCGCAGCCAATCTCCTGCCCTCGAGGAGCGGCCGGGACTCGGAGACTATCGCCCTGACCTCCGGGCTGCGGATGAGGGTCTCCAGGACCGTGGAGCTGTAGCTGTACGTGAGGACCGTCTCCTTACCCCGGATGAGGCCGGCCGCGTTCTCCGCCGTCAGGGTCAGCGCCCTCATGGAGGCCTCGGAGAGGGCGGTCGCCTTCTCCGCCGCCAGCCTCCTGAACCGGGGCAGGGGTGTTCCCCTCAGCCCTTCGGTTTCATATAGGAACCTGGCGACAACGTTCGTGATGGGGGCCATGCTCGGCCGGGCCGCTATAAGCCTTTTAGCGGCCTCCCTCAATGATCCCAGCAGCTGGTCGGCGTCATCCGACGGCGTGCTCTCAGCCATGGTCCTGAGCACGTCCAGGGCAGCCCTCGAGAGCCAGCTGGCCCCGTGCGCCTTGTCCTCCCTTATTCTCCGGATCTCCGCCTCCAGGTCCGATTTCGTGCTCATCCACCCGTCGCCTCCGCCCGACTTGAACAGCCGCATCCAGTCTTTTTCGATCAGCGTTCAACGGATATAACATGTGTCAGGCCGTTTTCGGAGGATGCCACGGCGATCCATTCTCGCCCTTGCGAAGGGTTAAGTACCAATTGTTAGCTGGTTTCAGCTGTGATGATGTAGATATGTCAGGTCTCACGGATCAGGAGATGATACAGGAGCTGAGGAATTTCGACACCGCGACCATCTGCAACGTCGTGGCCACCTACCCCCACAGCGACATCTGCCTCAGGCTCTACGACGCCTGGTGGGGCGAGTACTACACCGACAGCTCTCTCCGCTGCATCTACCCGGAGCTGGGCCCCGTCTGCGGATACGCCGCGACGGCCTGGTACTCGGAGGAGAGCCCCCACTACACCAAGCTGGACCGATGGGCCCTCCCGGAGCACCTGGACGGCACGCCCAAGCCCGTCGTCCTCGTGGCGAAGCAGACCTACCCGCCGGGCCTCGAGAGGCTGGCCGGCCTCTTCGGAGGGAACATGACGGCCCAGTTCAAGGCCCTCGGCGTCGCCGGCGTCGTGACGGATGGCCCCATGAGGGACTACGTGGAGATCAGGGAGATGGGCGTCCAGTACCTCGCCTCCGGCCTCACGTCGGGCCACGGCCCCCTGCAGCTGAGGGGGGCGGACATCCCCATCAAGGTGGCCGGCATGTCCGTCAAGCCCGGGGACATCGTCCACATGGACCACTGCGGCGCCTGCACGTTCCCGGCGGGCAAGCTCCCCAAGGTGCTGGAGTACGCGAGGGAGCTGAGGAGGCGGGAGGCCGAGAGCCAGGCCGTGTTCAAGGACCCGAGATTCAGCCTGGAGAGGTGGAAGGGGACCGCTCGCGAACGGGGCTACTAGGGAAATCGGGGCATGATGGAAGCCCGAGCCAGGCTCGTCATATGCATCTCAGGTCTTCGAGGCAGGCGAGGGTCTCCTTCAGCGAAGCCTTCACCTTCGCCGCCGTCTCGGAGCTGATTCTGCAGGATTTTCCGAGGCTTCGAGCGGGCGCGCGAAGCGCCTCGCGGCAGCTCCCGGCCATCTCCCTCATCCGCGCGATCTTGCCCAGGGACATCACGCGGGTCAGGTCCTCCAGGAGCACCGCCTCCCGCTTCTTCTTGGCGATCTCGTCCTCGTGCTTGTCGATGTCCCACCTCAGGGCGGGCAGCTTCGCCCTGTACTCTCCCTCCGATATGTCCCCGATGGCCCTCTTCATCTCCAGCTCCGCGAGGGCCACCTTGGACTCGTTCAGTGCCCTCTCGATCGGTTCCAAGTCGCGCGCCTGCTCCAGCAGCTCGTTTCGACGGCCCATGCACAGCTTCAGTCGGGCCATGTTGGCGTCGAAGAGCCTGTTGAAGTGATCCTCCTCGATCCTGCCCTCCAGGAGCATGTCCACCAGCCACAGCCTGAGGGAGATGCTCTTCATCAGGTCCACCATCGCCCCCTTGACGATGGGGTCCACCTCGAGGAAGGCAGCCGATTCCGCGGCCCCCACCGGAGCCTCGGCAGGTTCCCCCATCTCGAGCTCCGGGAGCTCGGCGTCCCCGCGCCCCTCCATCACATCTCTCGGCGGCTCTGCCCTGACGTCTGAGGCCGCCTTCATGCCATCGTCCTCGACCTCCGGCCCCGGCTGTCTCCGCTCTACCATGTTCAGCGGATAGCCGCAGTTGAGACAGTATTGCGACCTGGGGCCTTCCGACTTGCAGTTCGGACAGACAATTTTCTCCGTCGGCGTTTCGCCTTGCATATCGGCCTCTGCATCCATGCTCTGCATGTTGGCACCTCGCGCGATTGGATTCTCAGGCCTATGGCTATTTAAGGGATATTTATCAATAATACTTTTTAGTGATAAAAATTCAAGATAAAGATTAATATCATTTTTCTTTTTCGTTATCTACATCTCGACTATGCAAGTCATAGAAGAAGGCTCGTATCTAATTCCAGCGGAATCAGCGGCGCGATAGCCTATTTGAACAGCCGACCCCGCTCTATGCGGTTCAGCTTCTTATAAACGGCGTCCCATTTGTCCTCTCCTATTTTTTCAAAGATATCATATATAACTTCACGGAAGGCCTTTTTTTGATCGCTATCCTCATACTTATAGTAGATAGCCGATAGATCCGCCCATATCTCTTCTTTGACCCCTTCAAATTCGATCGCAGACGCCATGCGAATTTTCGTTACAAATTCATTTACTCTAAATTTTACATTTTCCACCGATCTGCATACGTGCATCGCCGCGCTCCTGAACAGATGCCTGTGGGTAGACGCCGATACGTCCAACCAAGTCATATCCATTCCCCACCTCCCCGCGGGTTAGGCTGGATAACCTCAAACCATATATAAAGATTCTCTGAGAAAAAGGGGGATTAATCCCCTTTCATGGAAAAAAATTAACTGAATTAACCAGATTTGGGAAAATTAAGGAGTTTTTCTGGTTTACTGCTCCAGTTCACAGCGCGCTGATGGCATCGCTGACCCGCCGTCCGCCGCGAAGCCATCGGGAGCTGGATGCCGGGCAGACGCTCGCGTCCCCTCACCCGTGCTCGGCGGCCTCCAGCGCCTCCCCGAGGGCCCTGATGAACTCCAGGGGGTCCTCGTACGGGATGCTCGCCCCGCTCGCCCTCATGTGCCCCCCGCCGAACCCGCCGCGCCCTTCGGCCAGAAGCCTCGTGACCTCACCCAGGTGGATCCTGAGGCCCCTCCTCCCGCGTATGGAGACGTTCAGCCTTCCCTCCGCCCCCTTCTTATAGCAGACGCCGACATCGACGCCCATCGCGTCGACGATGAGGCCGGCCACGGCCCCGAGGGACGCCCCATCCACGGCCCCCGCGTACGCCAGCCTCCCGAGGCTCGAGGCCTTCTCGGGCAGGACCTCCAGGAGCCCGGCCATGTGCTCGATATGGGCCAGGGCCGCGTCTACGGCCCCCTCTATCCTGTGGGGAAAGGCGAGCCGGCTCAGCTCCTCCACGACCCTCGACCTGAATCGGTCCGAGGTCTCCCGGTGGAGGGCGTGGGCCAGGATCAGGGCCTCGTGCTGAACGAACTGCCTGTCGAGGCCCGAGAGGAGCTCCACGGCGATGGGACCGTCCTCGAACTGGTCGGAGACGGCGGCGTAGGCGGCCAGCCTCGCCGCCTCCCTGCCGAGGTCGTCCCTGAGGTGGTCGTAGAGGAGGGCACTCGCGCAGTCCAGGGGGCTGTGGACGACGGTGGCCCCGGCGAGCTCGAGCCTCTCTAGCACCCCCTCGGCCGTGGGGTGGTGGTCCACGATCGTGACGCGGGCGAACCTGTTTATCCTGAGGATCTCCTCCACGCGTTCCTCCCTGATGTTGAGGTCGCAGATGTAGAACTCATCCGTCGGCGAATGTATGCGCCTCAGCGGGGCCCCGAAGTCGTCGTAGGTCACGAGCGTCGTCGAGGCGTCCTTCAGGCGGCGGAGCATGGCGGCGCATATCAGTCCGTCGGCGTCCTCGCCGTGGGAGACGCAGGCCGTCTTCTTATCCATCATCATGTCCATACCGCCTCGCCGCCTATTAAACAGCCTCCCTCAATCGGCGAGGAGAGATCCATCCGCGTGGCGGGCCAGGATCTCATCGGTCTCCTCCCTCACCGCCTCCAGGAGCCTGCCAGTGATGGCGCCCTCCGCCGCCGCCCTCTCCAGCAGCTCCGCGTCCACCGCCTGGACATCCCCTCCGGGCCAGACGCATACGTCCACCTCCAGGTCCACATACCTGACCCTCGAAGGGTAGAGCTCGAGGGGCGTGCTGAGGTTGATGTACGCCCCCTTGAACCGACCGCCATCCGAGAAATACTTGGTCACCATGTGGAACGCGCCGAGCCTCGCCTCCGTGACGGCCCGGTCGCCGGCCTCCTTGGCCACCCCCAGCCCATCGTAGAGGCTCCCGCCCTGCATCTCCCGCCTGTACGTCACGCGGGAGCCCTCCTCGTACGCCTCGATGACCGCCCTCCCCAGGCTCAGGCGGTAGCCGCTGAGCTTGACGTGCTCCACGCATACCTCGGAGCCCTCGAAGGGCAGGTGGGGCTCGACAGTCCGCCTCAGCAGCGCCTCCACCTCCCCCGGAGGACGGCCCCTCAGGAGGAGCCTCTCGGCCATCTCCGCCGCGGACGAGACCGCGCCCCCGCAGGCCTTGTAGAAATGGTGCCCGGGGACGGTGGGAGCGACCAACCGCCTGTAATCGTCGAGCCTCGTCTTCGAGGCCCAGGGGAACTCCACGTCCAGATGGATGCCCGCCGCTCTCCTGAAGACGACATCCAGGAGCTCCTCCCCCAGGAGCGACCTCAGGGCATCCAGGGCCTCGACGCTCCCGGAGGCCTCCACCCCCTGCAGGTCGGGGCGATCTCGGATGGCCATGTCTGGGCTGTCCTCCGAGAACGTCGATCCGAACCGCTCGACGATCTCCTCCGACGGCTGGACGACCTCGACGCCGTGGTCGAGCAGCAGCCGGGTGAGCGCCGTGGCGTAGATGCCCCGTATCCTCGCCCTGAGCCCTCCTCCCATCGGATTGATTCCAGCCCCTCACCCGTTCCGATAACCCTATCAGCGCGCGACATGTCGCGTTGAGCCTATAAATAACTCGGATATCGGGGAGGGGTAGAATTCTTCACGCCTTGCTGCAGGTCGGCCTCGGATGGGGGAGCACCGTCGCCCTGTCGAGCCCGCCATGTTCAGGCCGTGGAGGGCGGAGCCTTTTAAGCTGCGGGTCGCGAATACCTCTTTGTGATGACATGGTTCTGCCGGCGAAGATATTCGAGATCAAGGGCGACGTCGACCTCGGGCGGATAGCCGAGGCCCTGAGGGGCTTCAGGGAGGTTGAGAGCTACGAGGACGACGAGGGGGGCGCGCAGAACCTGGTGACCGAGGTCCTCGACCTGAAGCGGGAGGAGGACGTCGTGGCGGGTTTCTTCAGCCGGGACTTCGTCCGGGGGCGCTACTACAGGCGCCAGTTCGTCGAGACCCTGACGACGGAGGAGGCCCCCTTCTGGATCAGGCCCTTCAGGGGGAGGACCTTCCTCATCGTGATGGCGCCGTCCGTCGCCCGGGGCGTGAAAAAGCTCCTGACGAACCATGTGGCGAACAAGCTCAGCGAGGTCGTCTACAACGCGACGGGGGCCATCGTCGAGGTGAGGATACCCCACGAGACCCTACGGGAGCTCCACGAGTCGAACCCGAGGGCGACGAAGCTCATCTGGTTCGACGACGTCGACATCCCCAGCGTGGAGAAGCTCTGCCTGGCCGGCGACGGCCTCGCCGACACGAAGCTCTACCACGACTACCTCGACCACGGGATGATCTGGTACGTCGTCTTCGAGGTGCAGAAGCGGGGGATCACCGTCGGCATCACGAGGAACTGCGTCGTCACCCTCTTCAGCAAGAGCACCATGGACGAGTTCATCGGCTACATCCTGGAGGACCTGCTGAGCCTCGTGGAATAGGGGCCTGCGAAGTCGCATCCGGATCTGTCTCATGGCGCTTAAATCTAAATGGAAAATGGCGACTCATGAAACTGCAAGCTGAGACGACCTGAGATGCATCTCATTTAAACGGATGGATATGCTCTTGGATTGGACATAGGTCTCACTTATCCTTTTTTACTTCACAATACTAAAATACAATATAGAAGCACATTTACATCTTGAGAAAAAGGAGAGAGGTGTCGTCGTGACAAATAGAGGTTCATCACATGCGTTCAAGATTCTTGTTATCCTGCTGATATCCGCCGTCTCGATGGGCGCCCTAAACCTCCAGGGGACGCTGCGCTACGAGGGGCCCAGGGTCTCGGGGCAGATCATACCGCTGGCCTCGGCCATGGAGGCGCAGGCCCTGGAGAAGGACGTCGGCCAGGGCGTCTGCTTCAAGGCCAAGGTCAAGAACAGCGGGAACGTGGACACGACCTACCTGATCGTCGTGCATTGGAGGGAGGACGGGGCCGATGCCTGGGAGTCCGGCGGCCTCGCGGACGCGACGCTGAGCCCCGGGGAGTACGAGACCCTCGCCGTGGGCTGCGTGGAATGCACGGAGGCGATGATGGGGAGGCACTTCGACGTGAGGTTCGCCCTCTACGAACACGGGACGGAGACGCTGCTGGACGAGAAGGAGATAGACAGGGCCTGGCACGTCAAGGAGACCATGGTCGACGGCTCCATCATCGACTTCTGGATAGAATGAGAGAACCCCGCAGATGCGCGGCACCAGGCATTCGGGAAAGAGCATGAACGATCATCCTCCCCAATTATTTCCGAGCGATCTAAACATAATCGTTAACAGGAATGTGAGAGAATAAATCAATACTGTCGAGGGAAGCATGCAGAGATGTTGAATTTGCATATTTTTAATATAGTAAAATGAAAAATCATTTTTAAATAGGTTAAAGCAGCATCTAATGAGGTTCTCATGAGCTCGAGGGCTCTAGCAGCGCTGTTCATCGGCATGCTCGTCGGGGGCGGCCTCGGCTTCGGGGGAGCATACCTGACCCTCACCCCTCGGATGGAGGCCCTGACGGCCGATCTGAGCGAACTC